>Ga0209630_10000444_pt1 | contig 46845 bp, 44 predicted proteins | sample COG_01_FD_184745 | JGI IMG/M metagenome (GOLD analysis project Ga0209630, IMG submission 184745) | Pelagic Microbial community sample from North Sea - COGITO 998_met_01 (SPAdes) (version 2) | ecosystem: Environmental > Aquatic > Marine > Neritic zone/Coastal water | place: Helgoland, sampling...
CCGCGGCGGGTCCAGCGTACCGGACCCGCCGCATCGCGTTTCACCACGGAAGGAGAGTATCATGACGAAGACAATCGGCCTTGCGCTCGCGCTGACCAGCATGGTGTCGCTCGCGGCCTGCAATACGGTCAACGGCGCCGGCAAGGATATGAAATCGGCCGGATCGGCCGTCTCGGACGCATCCGGCCAGAACAAGAAGAAGTGACGGCGGCGGCGGGCCCCGTCCCGCCAAAGCCCGCCCGCATCGACCATCGCCGAGCGACTGGACGGCATGACGGGCGACCGTCGTGTCCATTGCGCTCTCGCGGTCGAGGCTGCCCTCGGCGAGATGGGCGCCAATCCGGTGATCTTCCCGACCGCGACGCCGGGAGCGCGCCGGTCGTTCGCCCCCGCCCGCGCAGATCCTCCGCAAGCCGAACCGAACCATACGGGATCGGCGCGGCGTTCCGCAGCATGGCGTTCCCGGCCTAGCGTCACCGCGTTACCGGGCAGGTTCGACAACAATTGATGACCGTCCGCCGGTGACGCCGCTGCTGCGGTCCCGTGATCGTCACGCTCACGCGTCGCACATGGCACGCGCCATCGCCTTCATCCTGCCGGCGCGAACCGGCGCGGATCGAGGAAACGGGGACGCTGCGGCGCATCGCCGACGCGCCGCGCGATCGTCGTGATGATCGCACCGTACCGCGCGGCCTGCGCCCAGGCGATCGGCTGCGCAATGTCGTCGGAGGGCCGGTGATAACGATGCTCCAGAAAGGCATCGGTCGCGGCCGCGCCGGCACCCTGCCGCCCCGGCCACAGCATCACCGCCGCGACGCCCCGGCGTGCGAAGCTCATCTGGTCGGACCGCGCGAAAAACGCCTGGCCCGGTTCGGGATCGGGCGATAGCGCCACCCCGGCATGCTCCAGCACCGCGCGCACCGGTTCGCCCAGCGTCGACAGGTCGCTCCCGAACGCGATCATGTCGGCGAAGCGATAGGTCAGGATCGGCATGTCGACGTTGATGTCGGCGACGATCCGGCCCACCCCGCGCGGCGGATGAGCGGCGAAATAATCCGACCCCAGCAGACCCGCTTCCTCGCCGGTCAGGGCGACGAACAACACCGAACGGCGCGGATGCGCCCGCGCCAGGTTGCGCGCCGCCTCCAGCATCACCGCAACGCCGATCGCGTTGTCGAGCGCGCCGTTGTTGATCCGGTCCCCCGGCCCCGCGGATACGCCGATATGGTCGAGATGCGCCGACAGGACCAGCGTCTCGCCCGCCAGATGCGGATCGCGGCCGGGCAGGAACGCGACGACGTTGCGGCTCGGCGCCGGTTCGATCCGCGTCTCGCTCGCGATCGTCAGCACCGCTCCGGCGAGGGTCGCACCGCGCCGCCGCTGCCAATCCTCGCCGAACAGGACGGCCGCGCCCGCTTCGCTGATCGTCGCCAGCATCGGCGTGGCGGCCGGTCCGCCTCCGCTCTCGCCGTCGTTTGTCCGCCAGCCGAGCGCCGGATAGGCCGCGACCTTGCCCGCCGTCGCGAACGACGCATTGCCGGGATCGGCGACATGGATTCCGATCATACCGATCGCGCCGCGTGCCCGTGCGCTGCGCCGCTTGCGGGCGATATCCCACAAGATGGCGCGATCGACCGGATCGTCGATGCCCGCGCCGCCGAAGCGGACCGCGACGATCCGTCCGCGCACGTCCAGCCCGCGATAATCGTCGCGCCCCTTCGCATCGACGATACCGTCGCCGACGAAGACCACCGGCGCCGACACGCGCTGCCCCGGTGCGGTCGGATCGGCTTCGGGATAGATGTCCACGCCCGGTCGCAACGTCACGACCGGCCGCCCGGGCACCATGAAGGTCGCCGTCACCGGCCCGCCGACGCCATAGCGGACCAGCGGCACCGGCTGGAAGAAGCCGCTATCGCCGGCGGGGCGAAGCCCGGCCCCGGCGAAGGCGCGCGCCACATAGGCCGACGCCTGCGCATAGCCCGATCCGGCGGGATCGCGCCCCATCCGAGCATCCGCCGACAGCCAGGTGACATCGGCACGCAATCGCGACGCGGACGACGCGATCCCGACCCGCCGGGCGGGTGACGCGGTGCCGATCAGCAGCACGGCGGCGAGTGCTAGCACGGCCGCCCTCATCGTACGTCCTCCGCACGGATCGTCTCGACCGGCAGGCCGATCGACGCCAGTTGCGGCGCGACCCTGGCCGCGTCGCCGACGACGATCCAGATCGTCTTCGCGGGATCGAGCATGTGCGGCAACGCCGCCCGCAGTTGCGGCAGGGTGAAGGCGCGATAACGCGCGGCGATGGTCGCATAATAATCGTCGGGCCGGCGGTACAGGTCGTTGGAGAGCATGACCGACAGGACTTCCGAGCTTTCCTCGAACCGGCTGGCCAATTCGCGGGTGGCGCCGTTGATCGTCCGGTCGAACTCCGCCTGCGTCATCGGCCGGTCGCCGAGAAAGGCGGCGATGTCGCTGCGGATCGCGGCGATACTGTCCCCGGTCCGGTCCGCCTGCACCGATGCCGTCACCGAATAGGGAATGGCGTGCTCCACCCGGCGGAACCGGCCTGACGCGCCATAGGTCCAGTGCTTGTCCTCGCGCAGGTTCATATTGACGCGCGACAGGAAATTGCCGGCCAGCGCCTCGTTGGCGGTCGTTTCGGCGAGCAGATCGGTATCGTCGGGCGCGTTGGTGGGAATCCACCCCGTCACCAGCGACTGCGGTGCGCCCGGCCGGTCGATCAGGACGATGCGCGGCGATGCCGGTGCGAGCGGCGGCATCGCCTTGACGCCCGCGGGGCCGTCTGCGCGCCAGTCGCCAAAGGCCCGTTCCAGCGCATCGCGGATGTCGGCGAGCGACCGGTCGGAGACGACGAAGACGCGCAGCTTGTCGGGCCGTACCCAGGCGCGGTGGAACGCCATCAACTGGTCGCGCGTCGCCGCCGCGACCACTGCGGGGTCGGCGTTACCGGCACGCGCATAAGGCGATGCCGGGCCATAGACCAACGGATCGCCGACCCGTCCGGACAGGCCGAACGGTGTGGCCAGCACCGTCTTCAACCCGGCGATCTGCAAGGCACGCGCGCGCTCGATCTCTTCGGGGGCGAAGGCCGGCCGCCGTACCATGGCGGCGAACAGCGCGAGCGCGGGGGTCAGGTTGACGCTGGGCACGTTCATCATCGCGCGCGTCCGGTCCCGCGACCCTGCCGCCCCCGTCCGCATCCCCAGCCGGTCGCGCGCCGCGCCGAACGCCGCGGCGTCGAGCGTTCCGCTGGTCCGGCCGAGCACCGCCATCGCCAGGTCGTGGATACCGGCACCGTCCGCTGGATCGGCGACCTGACCGGCATCGAAATCCATCGTGACATAGGTGATCGGCAACGGCCGCCGCGCGTGGACCAGTTCGATCCCGTTCGACAGACGCGCGCGTTCGACCACGGGAAAGCCGACGTCCGCCGCCGCGCCGACCGGCGGCATCGCGCCACGCGTGCCGGCGGCGGGCGCGGTCGTTGCGGCGGGCGGGGTCGTCGCGGCGGTAGCCGGCCTGGGTGTGATCGCCGCCTCGGCATAGGCCGCGCGCGTGCCGGGCTGCACCGTCAGCGTATAGGCGGGACGCGAAAGCCAGCGCCGCGCCGCCGCGCGCACCGTCTCGGGCGTCGCCGCCGCCATGATCGCCAGATCGCGTCGGAACTGCCCCGGATCGCCCGTGTAGAGCGCGCCATTGGCGAGGACCGATGCCTTGCCGCTGGCGGATTCGACGCTCTGGATCGTGCGGACCACCGATCGCGTCACATAGCGGCGGATATCCTCCCCGGTCGGGCCGTCGCGCAGGAACGCGGCAAGCTGTGCATCCAGTGCGCGCGTCGCCGTGGCCGGATCGACGCCGTGGCGCACGTCCAGCTCGATCTCGAACCGCCCGCCCTGTGCATAGATGTCGGTGCCGGCCGTCACGCGCGACGCCACCGGCGCGCGATCGACCAGCGCCAGCGGCAGTCGCGCCGTTTCGGTGCCGCCGAGGATCGCCGCTGCAAGCTCCAGCAGCACCGCATCGCGATATCCCATGCCGGGCATCGCCCACGAACGGGCGACACGCGTCGCCGAGACGCTGTCCGTCATCGTCTCGGCGATCGCCCTGGGCAGGGCGGGGATCGCGATCGCCGGGCGCGGCGTCCTGGGACCGGCGGGAATGTCGCCGAAATAGCGCTCGACCAGCGGCCGGGCGGTCGCCACGTCGATGTCGCCGGCCAGCACCAGCACCGCGTTGTTCGGGCCGTAATGGCGCGCGAACCACGCCTTCACGTCGCCCAGGCTGGCGCGATCGAGATCGGCCATCGACCCGATCGGCGCGTGGCCATAGGGGTGGTCGCGGGGAAACAGCGCCGCGTCCGTCCGGTATTGCATCAGGCCATAAGGCTCGTTGTCGCCCTGCCGCTTCTCGTTCTGGACGACGCCGCGCTGGGTATCGAGCGACTGCTGCGTCACCGCGCCCAGCAGATGGCCCATGCGGTCGCTTTCGAGGAACAGCGCGCGCGCCAGCGCCTCGCTCGGCACCGTCTCGTAATAATTGGTCCGGTCGAAATAGGTGGTGCCGTTCGCACCGGTGGCGCCGATGTCCTTCAGCCGGCTGAAGAATTCGCCCGGCGCATTCTCCGATCCGTTGAACATCAGATGCTCGAACAGATGCGCGAACCCCGTCCGCCCGACCGGTTCGTGCTTCGACCCGACATCATACCAGACCGACACCGCCACCACCGGTGCCTTGCGATCGGTGCTGACGATGACGCGCAGCCCGTTGGCGAGGACGAAGGATCGATACGGCACGTCGACCGACCGAATCAGATCGGCAAGCGGTGCCGGCTCGGTCGCAGACGCCGTGCCGCGGGCGGTCTGTGCGACGGCGGCCGTGGCGGTGGTGGCAAGCAGCGTTGCCGCAAGAACGGAACGGAGAAGGCTGGTCAAGAAAGGTCGTCCCCATGCGTCGCGGACGGGGCCGGATCGCGCGGCCCCGTCCGGATCGATCAGAAGTTTTTGCCGATGGTGAGATAGACCACGCGCCCGCGCGGATCCCACCGGAAGAAGTCGATGCCATAATCGGAATCGAGGAACGGCGACCGCGTGCCGAGCAGGTTGGTCGCGCCCATCGACAACGTCGTCCCCTGCATCAGGCCCGTGCGCTCCCCCATCTTGACCCGCAGCTGCGCGTCGAGCGTGGTGATGCTGCCGACGGTCAGCACCTTCGCGCCGAACACCGGATTGTCGGTCCCCGATTTGTGATTGACCGCGAGGATCGCGCCGACCGCCCCCTTGCTCCAGTCGAGAGTGCCGCGCAGCGAAAAGGGCGATCCGAACAGCAGGTTGCGGCGCAGGTCGGTCTCTTCGGTGCGCGGGAGCAACCGGCGCTTGCGGGTCAGCACCTCGCTCGCCTGTACGTTGAGGTTGAACGACCCCAGCCTGTTTTCAGGCAGGCGGACGTTCAGCCGGGCATCGATACCGCTGCTCTTGAAGGTCGCGGCGTTGATCGGGATGTTGTCGAGAAACTCGAGCACACCCGCGCTCTGCCCCGCCGCGGGCGCCGCGCGGCGGAAATATTGCGGATAGAGATCCTCGATCTGGATGAAGTCGTCCGCGCTCGGCCGGAACACCAGGTTGCGATAGTGGATGTTGTAGTAATCGGCCGACAGCGTGACGATCCGGTTGAACAGCGACAGTTCGCCGCCGCCCGACCACGTCTTCGACGTCTGGTTGTCGAGCATCGGGTTGCCGCCGGTGCGAAAGGTCGTGACGACGGTCTGGCCGCCGAACTTCGGATCGTTGACCCGGTTGTTGCTGTTGGTCTGCGGCGCGAACAGCTGGTCGTTATAGGGGACGCGGAAGGCGGTCGAATATTGCCCGCGCACCGTCAGCCCCTTCACCATTTCCCACGCCACGCCGGCCCGCTTGGTAAAGGCATGGACGGAATCGACGGTTCCGATCCTGTCGTACCAGTCCTCCCGGCCCGCCAGCGTCACCACCAGCGACCGCATGCCGGGGAAGGCGACGTCCTTGCCGATCAAAGGGATCTGCACTTCCCCGAACGCGGCATATTGCGCGCGGGAATAGGTGCCGTCTGCCACGAGGCGGACCCCCGTGGACAGGGTCCGGGTGATGACCGGATTGCGATATTCCCCACCGACAGCAGCGCGGATTTCCCCGGTCGGCAATGTCAGCAGGGTGCTGTCGGCGCGGGCGACCAGTTGGCGGTCCTCGCTGATCCAGCGCGGAAAGTCGCGACGCGACACCAGCTTCTTCAGCGTCTCGGGATTCTGTGCCGATCCGTCGCCGAACAGGTTGAGCGCGGTCGCCCGGTTGGTGTCGGCGGCCGCCGCGACCAACGCGGCGGCGTTGAGGCCGGTCGTATAACCGCGGGTGATGTTGCGGCTGAACGTTGCATCGACGGCCGCACGCCAGTTGCCGAACGGCAGCTTGACCCGCGACCCGATGCTGCCCCCGAAGCTGGTGAAGGTGCTCGATTGCAGCGTCCGCGGAAAGGTCCCCAGCGCGATTTCGCCGCGAAAGTCGTAATAGGTGCGGGCCGGACGGCCGAGCGGGTTGAACGGATTGGTCGCGGGGACGAGGATGCTGCCCGAGGCAGGCTGGATGCGCGCGAGCGAGGTCCGCTGCGACCACAGGCCCGATATGTCGACCGTCCAGCTGCCGACCAGGGTCTGCGACAGCGTGCCGCTAAACGCCAGATTGTCGCTCGACGGGGTCAGTTCGACCGAGCGGTAATCGGTATAGCGCACCTCGCCTGCCTGTGCCGCCGGGATGAAATCGGCGGCGGTCAGGCTGGTGCCGGGACCGGCCGGACCATAGACGCAGGTGCGCGGGCGACCGCTGTTGGCCGGCAGGATGAACACCGGCAGATTGCCCGGCTCGCCCAGCGAACAGCGCTGGCTGCGAAAATCCTTGCCGCCGCGCGAGCGCTGGTCGCCGATCGGGCCGTCGAGCCGCGCAATCAGCACGGGGTCGTCGCGGCGATAGCTGCCCGACAACATCAGCGACCCGCTATTCCAGTTGAACCCGCCGCTGGCGACGATCGACGCATCGTCGGCGCTCGTTTGTGACAGGCCATAGCGCACGGTCATGTCGAAACCGCGATACCCGTTTTTCAGGATGATGTTGACGACGCCGGCGACCGCATCGGCACCATAGACCGCCGATGCGCTGTTCGACAGAATCTCGATCCGTTCGATCGCGTTGAGCGGGATCGTCGAGATATCGACGCCCTGCCCGCCGCTCGCACCGGCCGCGGCCATGCGCCGCCCGTTGAGCAGGACGAGCGTGCCGCCCTCGCCCAGTCCGCGCAGGTTGATGCCGCTGCCCGCGCTGACCGAATTGGGCAACGACCCGTCGGGCAGCGTCAGCGCGCCACCTTCGAACGCCGCCTCGGTATTCAGCGCGGCGTTGACGCCGCCGAACCCGGTCGCGGCGCTCGACGTGCCCACCTGCGTCAGCGAGCGGATCAGCTGGTCGGGCGTGGTGAAGCCGCTGCGCGCGATGTCCTTTGCCGTGACGACGGTGACGGGCGCGGTCGGTTCGGCACCGCGGATGTTGCTGCCGGTGACGACGATCTCGCCACCGTCGTCGCCGGTTCCCACATGCTCCGACACCGCTTCGATGACATAGGTCGCGCCGTCGTCGTCCTGCCGTCGGGCGATCAGGTTGGTGCCGCGCAGCAGCAGACGCAGCGCATCGTCGACCGAATGGATGCCACGCACCGCGCGAGTGCGCTTGCCTTGCACCACGTCGCCGCGCGCGAGCAACTGGATACCGGCCTGACGGGCGAACAACGGAATCGATCGGGTGGCGGACTGTGCCGCGATGTCGAAGCTGCGGTTCTGCGCGACCGCAGGTGCTGCCGACAGGCTGACGGCGGCCATGGCGATCGGCAAGGTCAGATAGCGATAATAAGGCATCACATGTGTTCCCCCTCGACGCCGCAGCCCCCCGGCCGCAGCGTCCCCACACATCAAGATGCGCCGCCCGAAACTTTCCTACGCCACCGTCACAGAAATTATTTCGAACTGTCGCGAAACTGCCGCCGGACGGTGATGCGGATGGTTTCGCCGTCCTGGATCATGTCCGCCTGGGCGACCGCTGCGGCGGAGCGGGCGAAGGCGACCGGATCGTCGGTGCGGAAATATCCGATCAGCGGTGCCGAGGCGACGGCCGGATCGACCGCGATCTGGATGCGGTTGTAGCGATTGATCTCGTTCGCCGCGTCGCCGAGCGTCTGTCCCTCGAGCGCGAGCTCCCCCTTACGCCATGCCAGGTCGCGTTCGACGGCGGCGGGCATCGCGACGGGTGGCGCAGGAACGCCTGCGGTCGGAACGACCATCTTTTCGCCGGCCCGTACCCGCAGCGCCGGCCCGGCGCCGCCGCGGCGAACCTCGACCACCCCCTGCGTGACCAGAAGATCGATGCCGTCGTCGCGCCGCCGGACCGAAAAGGCGGTGCCGACCGCCTCGACCTCGATCGCGCCCACGGCCACGACGAACGGGCGCGACCGGTCGTGCGCGACCTGGAACCATGCCTCGCCGCGATCGAGCACGATGCGGCGCTGCGCGGCCTCCATGGCGACGTGCAGGCTGGACGCGGTATTGATCGCCACCACCGATCCATCGCTCAATGGCACACGTCGCACCTCGCCAAGCGCGGTGACGAGATGCTGGTCCGACGGCCACAGGGCCAGCCCCGATGCCACCACCGCGACCAGCGCCGCGGCGACCAGCATCATCCGGCCGGCATGCCGGCGCAGCGCGGCCACCATCCGCCCGGTCGCCGGGATCGGCGCGGCGACGCCCGCCGCCCGCAACCGCTGCACCCGGGAGAGACCCGCCTGCGCACGCAGCAACGTGCCGCACCGCCGCGGATCGGCGTCGAGCCAGGCCTGCAGGGCGTCCGTGGCCGCGGCGTCCAGCGCGCCGTCGTCCAGGCGGCTCGCCCAATAGGCTGCGCCCTCATCGTTGGTTTCTGTCATTGTCCTGCTCGATCGCGACGGGGCACGCCTGGGCGGCGGCCGTGTCCTCTGTTTCCATTGCCTTCATGACGAGGCGCAGCCCGCGGATCGCCTGCGCCTCGACCACCGCTTCGCTCACCCCCATGCGTTCGGCGATCTCGCGTTGCGGCACGCCGTGCACGCGCCGCTGCAGGAATATCGTCCGGCATCGTTGCGGCAGCGCGTCGATCAGGCGCTGGACACGCAGCAATTCCAGCCGTGCGCTGGTGTGACGGTACGGATCGGGTTCGTCGTCGGCCAGCACCAGCGCCTGGGCCTCGGTCAACGCATCCATGCGGACGATACGATCGTGACGGACGCGTTGCAGAAGGGCATGACGCGCGGCGGTGAAGAAATAGGCCCGCGGGTTGCGAATGTGCGCAACGCTGTCCAGCCGCGCGAGCGCGACATAGGCATCCTGCACGATGTCGCCGATCTCGCTGTCGGGAACGCCCATCCGCGCGAGGCGGGCGCGTACATGCGCTTCGTTCGGCAGAATATGGTCTCCAACCCACGCAATAACCTCGGGACGAGCCTGTCGTTGCGACGAGATGCTTGCCTCCTCCCGGCTGCGCTGCCGGCCTGTTGCTAGAGATGCGCGACGCCGCACTTTCCGACATCCGCCGCCCGCATCGCGACGCTTTTTGTTGGCAGATCGCCGGATCGACGGGACGATCTTTGCACAGGATCGGTCGCGCCGCCATAGTGTATACGATTCTGGGAGGGGCTGAGCGCCGGACGCTGGCTAGGTTCGCCTCTATCCCATTGTCACGCATATCGATTACGACACCGGTCGATCGATGCTGCCGCCGCAGCCGCGTTGCATCGGACGGACATGCCCTTGCGTGGCCGACGGGCGATCCCTGACAATGACCGGATCATCGGCAACCAGCCAAATATCCAACAACGCGAGACAATATTATATCGTATAATTTAATTGTTGCGAGTCCGGCGCGCGTGTATTCGTCGCTGGCAAACAGGGGGTCGAATGATACGATCGAACGGGCGCAGCTTGCGCGGCATGCTGCTCGCCACCGTCATGCTGGCGACGATGGCGCCGGTGACAGCCGCGCACACGCAACAGGCGACACCGCGAGCGGCGGCTCCCTCGACGCCGACTGCGTCGCCGACCGCACCTCACTGGCCCAGCGTCGCCGAACGCTACGCCAGGGCCGATGCCTATCTGCGCCCGGCGATCGATCGTCTGATTGTCGATGCCGATCTTCGCACGGCGTTCACGTCGGACGGAGCCGGGCTGCTCTATCGCCGTGGCCCTGCCGGCAAGCGCGACTTCCTGTATCTTGACCTCACGACCGGAGCGATACAGCCCGTCATCAACGAGGCCACCATCGCCGCCGCGGTCGGCAAGAGGGTCGGACGGGAGATCGATCCCCGGATGCTCAGCCTCACCCGCCCCGATTATGACGTGAAAACGGGTATCCTCTCCCTCTCCGTCGATGACCGCCGCGTGACGATCGACCGTGCCGGTACGCTTGCCGAAGTGCCGCGGCGGGCGTCCGGCAGCGAAGGCATGGTATCGCCGGACGGACGGTTCGAGATCGTGGCGCGCGATTTCAACCTGTTCGCACGCGATCGGAAATCCGGGCGCGAGGTGGCGCTGACCACCGACGGCACCCGCCATCAACCCTATGGCCGTGGCATCCCGCCCCTCGCCGACATCCTGAGCGCGGGGACCGAGGAGCCGCCGATGCCCGTATCGGTGCGCTGGTCGCCCGACAGCCGCCGGATCGCGACCTGGCGGCTCGACACCCGCGACGTGCCGCGCCTGTCGATCACGCAGGAGAATCCGCCGGGCAGCCTCTATCCCCGCAGCTTTTCCTACGTCTATCCGCTCGCCGGGTCGCCGCATTTGCCGCAGGCGACCCGGCTGGCCATCGATGTCGAGGATGCGTTGAAGCGCCGCCGCGCCACGCTCGTGCCGCTGCAGGTACCCGCGGAATCGCTGCTTTACCCCGGCGACCCCGATCTCGACTGGTCGGACGATCGCACGATCCGCGCGCAATGGACCGAACGCGGCTATGGTTCGCTCGTCGTCTATGCCGCCGATGCGAATACCGGCCGGGCGCGCATCACCGCGCGCGAGGCGGTGAAGCCGCTCGTCACCGTCACCTCCACCGCGATCCGGCCCGCGCCCGAACTGGGCGGCGAGCTGGTCATCTCCGAACGCTCCGGCTGGGCACAGCTTTATCTGGTGCGGCCGGACGATGCCAATGGCGGCATTCCGCTGACCCGCGGAACGTGGGAGGTGCTGTCGGTGGATCATGTCGGCGCGCACGGGCGTGCGCTGATCGTCAGCGGCGTCGGGCGCGAGGGGGACCGCAATCCCTATTATCGCGCGCTCTACCGCCTGACCCTCGACGGTAGCCAGCCGCAGCTGCTGACGCCGGAGCCGCTCGACCATGCCACCCGCATCTCGCCCGACGGCCAGTGGTTCGTCGATGCGATGTCCAGCCCCACCAGCCCGACCGTCACCGTCGTCCGCTCCACGATCGATGGCCGGATCGTCGCGACGCTGGGCCATGCGGACGCGCGCGCGCTGCTTGCCACCGGCTTCACGCCGCCCGAACCGTTCCGCGGGGTCGCGGCGGACGGCAGGACGCCGATCTACGGCATGATCTGGCGCCCCGCCAATTTCGACCCCGGCCGGCGCTATCCGATCATCGACAACGTCTATACCGGCCCGACCACCACCGACGTGCCGACGACCTGGATCGATTCGATCGCCAACAGCCCGGCGAGCGTCGCGCAGCTCGGCGCGATCGTCGTCACCATCGACGGGCGCGGCACCTCGCGACGCGGGCAGGCGTTCCGGCTGGACGCCTATCGGAATCTCGGCGAGGTCGGGCTGGACGACCATATCGCGCTGATCCGCCAGATGGCCGCGCGCTACCCCTATATCGATACCGACCGGGTTGGCGTCTATGGCGGTTCGGCGGGGGGCTATGACGCGGCGCGGTTCGTGCTGAGGCGGCCGGGCTTCTTCAAGGTCGCGGTCGCCTCGTCGGGCAACCACGACCTGCGGCTCGACAAGGCATGGTGGCCGGAGGTGTCGATGGGCAATCCCGATGCGGCGACGTGGGAACGCAACTCCAACATGTCGGTGGCGGGCAACCTCGTCGGCAAGCTGCTGCTGATCCACGGCGACATCGACGACAATGTGCCGGTGACGGAGAGCCTGCGCCTCGCCAACGCACTCATCGAAAAGGGCCGCGACGTCGATCTCGTCATCCTGCCCAACACCACCCACTGGGTGTTCCAGCCGTTCTTCTGGCGCAAGCTGCGCGATTATTTCACCATCCATCTGCTGGAGGAGCGTCCGCCGTCGATGCCGCGGCCGGTCGCGCCCGTCATTCCCGCCACCGCACCACCGATCGCACCGGCTCCGGCGAACTGAGTGAGGCCGGCCGTCATTCGTCGGACGCTGCCGGCAAGCAACGATCAGGGCCGGAAAGGTCAGGTGGCGGCGGCGCGCTTCAGCAAACTGTGCCGACGGCCGTAGGCGACATAGACCAGCAGCCCGATCGCGTTCCAGATGCCGAAGCGGATAATCGTCGCACCCGGCAGGCTCAACAGAAGGTACAGGCAACCCAGGATCGCCAGCGTACCAACGACGTACGGCGCCGGGCAACGGAACAGCCGCTTCATATCCGGTGCCGTCCTGCGCAACACCATGAGGCAGGCGCCGACCGAGATGAACGCGACCAGCGTGCCGGCATTGGCCAGTTCCGCGATCTCGTCCAGCCGGAAGAAGCCGGCGATCGCCGCGATCGAGATGCCGGTTATCACCGTAATCCGCGTCGGGGCGCCGCTACGCGGCGAAACCTTCGCCAGACCGCTCGGCAGCAGCCCGTCGCGCGCCATGACGAAGAAGATGCGGCTCTGTCCGTACATCATCACGAGGATCACCGACGGCAACGCAACGACGGCGGCCAAAGCGATCAGATACGCGGCGCGCGGTTCTCCGAGCGCGCGCAGGACGAGCGCCAGCGGCTCGGGCGAGTCGGCGAGTTGCTGGAACGGCAGCGCGCCGATCGCGGCGACCGCGACGAGCATGTAGATGATCGTGCATACCAGCATCGATCCGACGATCCCGGTCGTGAGGTCGCGTCCCGGATTCCTGGCCTCCTCGGCCGAAGTCGCCACCGCATCGAACCCGTAAAAGGCGAAAAAGACGATCGCCGCCGCCGCCATCACGCCGCGCGTCTCGCCGCCGGTCTCGGTCGCCGCAAAGCCGTAGGGCATGAACGGTTCGAGATTCTGTCCCTGAAAGGCAGGGAGCGCGAAAGCGATGAAAATGCCGAGCGCGACCAGTTTGATGACGACCAGTACGATATTGAGCGTCGCGCTCTCGCGCGTTCCTGCCACCAGCAGGCCCATCACCGCGAGCGCGACGGCGACGGCAGGCAGGTTGATGATCCCGCCGCCATGCGGCCCGACCAGCAACGCAGGCGGCAAATGCACGCCCGCGGTCTGGATCCAGCCGACAAGATAGCCGGACCAGCCGACAGCGACGGTCGAGCAGGCGAGCGAATATTCCAGGATCAGGCTCCAGCCGACGACCCAGGCGATCGTCTCGCCCAGGGCGGCGTAGCTGAAGGTGTAGGCGCTGCCCGCCGCCGGGAGCATCGTCGCGAGCTCGGCATAGGCCAGCGCAGCGCAGGCGCATACGGCGCCCGCGATCGCGAAGGCCAGGATGACCGCCGGACCTGCGCGTTCCGCGCCCACACCGGTCAGGGTGTAGATGCCGGTCCCGACGATCGCACCGACGCCAAGCGCAATCAGATGCGGCCAGCTCAGCGTCTTCGCGAGGCTTTGCCCCGCAAGATGCTCGGTAATCGTCTCAGGCGACTTGCGCGGTCCGAACATCGTATAGCCCCCTTGGTGGTATCAGCCTGCGCGTGCGCCGAACTGCGCGTGCAAATCGTACAAAGTCCCTCGGATATGTTCGGCCATCAGCCGGTCCAGCAGCGCGGCATCGCGCGCCATCCACGCGTCGATCAGCTTCTTGTGCTCGACATGCGCGCGCGCATTGCGCCCGGCGGGCTGCAGGTGCGCGACGACGTAGCGTTCGGCGAGGATCGACAGCCGCTCGACCATCTGCGTGGTGAGCAAGCGGCCACCGGGCCGGACGAGCGCGGTGTGAAATTCGCGGTTGCGCACCGCGACATCGCCCAGACTGTCGTTGGCCGCGCGATCGAGCGCCTCGAACGCCGCCATCGCGACGGCGCGATCCGTCTCGGTCGCGATAGTCGAGGCATGAGCCGCGGCGCGCGGCTCGATCCCCAGGCGCAGTTCGTAGATTTCGTCGACCTCCGTGGCCGACATGCCGCGGACGAAATAGCCACGATTGGCCTGGCTGGTCAGCAGCCCCTCCTGCTCCAGCCGCGCGAGCGCCTCGCGCAGCGGGATCTTGCTCACGCCCAGATCGCGCGCCAGCGCATCCTGACGGATCGGCACCTCCTCGGGCAGCGTGCCGGTGACGATCTGGTCGCGCACGATCTCGAAGACCCGTTCGGACAGGGTTCGGATGACGATGCTCATGCCACGCACACTCCTTCGTCCACGTCCGTACCGCACGCCGCTGTACGATGACCGCGACCGGTCATGTCACCGAGAAACCGTCCCAGAACGGATCGGCGCGATCGATCCAGATCGTGTTGAACCCGGTCGCCACCGCCGATCCCTCGATCGACGGGATGATCGCGACCTTCTCACCGAGCGAGGTGGCCGATTCCACCCGGCCCGTGAAGCGGCTGCCGATATAGCTTTCGTGCACGAAGCGCTCGCCGACCCGCAGCCGCCCCTGCGCGGCAAGGTGCGCCAGCCGCGCCGAGGTGCCGGTACCGCACGGGCTGCGGTCGATCGCCTTGTCGCCGTAGAATACGGCGTTGCGACCATCGGCCCCGTCGGCGCGCGGCACGTCCGCCCACAGCACATGACTGACGCCGTGGATCGTGGGATCGAGCGGGTGGACCGGTTCGAACGCCGCGCGCACCGCCGCGCGCACCCGCACGCTCAGATCGACGATGCGCGCCGCGCCCAGATCATCGAGCGACGTATACGCCCCCTGCGGCTCGACGATCGCGTAGAAATTCCCGCCATAGGCGACATCGACCGATAGCGGCCCGAGCCCCTCGACATCGATCGCGATGCCGGTCGCCGCGACGTAGCTCGGTACGTTGACGATGCGCACCGACGTGACCTTGGCGCCTTCGGTCGCATAGGCGATCTCGATCACCCCCGCCGGCACCTCGACGCGCAATCGTCCCGGCGTGGCCGGTTGGATGAGCCCGTGCTCCAGCGCGAACGTCACCATGCCGATCGTACCGTGGCCGCACATCGGCAGGCAGCCCGAGGTTTCGATGAACAGGATGCCGATATCGGTATCGTGCTGCGTCGGCGGGTAGAGGAAGCCGCCCGACATCATGTCGTGGCCGCGCGGCTCGAGGCACAGGCCGGTGCGGATCCAGTCGAACCGCGCCATGAAATCCTGCCGCCGTTCGGACATGGACGCGCCGCGCAACAGCGGCGCACCGCCGACCACCAGACGGACCGGATTGCCCGCCGTATGGCCGTCGATGCAGAAGAACGTATGGCGCATCGGCACGGCCTGTCAGCCCGCTCTGGCCGGTGCCAGCACGGGGCGGGTGTCCGCCGCGCGCTCGACCATCGCGATCACCTCGGCACGGCGCGCGCCGACCAGCGGATAGCGCGGCGGCAGCACGCGCTCCGAACCGCGGCCCATCACCTGCTCGGCAAGCTTGATCGACTGGACGAGGTCATGCTCGGCATCAAGATGCAGCAGCGGCATGAACCAGCGATAGATTTCCATCGCCTTGGCATGATCGCCGCGATCGAATGCCGCGACCAGCTCGACCGACTCCTTCGGAAACGCGTTGGTCAGCCCCGACACCCAGCCTTGCGCGCCGAGATACAGGCCCTCAAGCGCCACGTCGTCCAGCCCTGCAAAGAGCACGAAGCGGTCGCCGAACGCGGTGCGGATGTCGGTGAAGCGACGCGTGTCCGGCGCGGATTCCTTGATGGCGACGATGTTCGGCACGTCGACCAGTTCGGCAAGCACATTGCTGTCGATCATCGTGCGATAGGCCGGCGGGTTGTTGTACAGCATGATCGGCAGGCCGGTATTACCAGCCACGCCCTTGAAATGCGCCGCCAGCTCGGCGGGCTTCGGTACATAGACCATCGGCGGCAACAGCATCAGCCCGTCCGCGCCGACATCCTCCGCCGCCCGGGCATAACGCACGGCGCGACGCGTATCATATTCCGATACGCCGGTAATCACCGGCACGCGCCCCGCCACGACCTCGACGATCGCGCGCAGCACCCGCGTCTTTTCGTCGAAATCGAGCGAATTGTTCTCTCCGACGGTGCCAAGGGCGATCACGCCGGTGACCCCGTCCTTGATGAGGTCGTCGACGACGCGTTGCGTATCGCCTAGGTCTATCGATAGATCCTCGCGCAACTGGGTCGTCACCGCCGGGAACACACCCTTCCAACCAATCGCCATCTGTCCCACTGCCTTCTTGAGTTCGAATATCGTATACTATAATCGCCGTCGTGGTGCAACAGGATGATCCCGTGACTCGAACGATGGTGATCGGCGGCGGCGTGATCGGGCTGTGTGCGGCGATCGATCTGGCGCGGCGCGGCGGCCACGTCGTCGTGATCGACGCGACGCCCGCTCGTACCGCCGCCTCATGGGGCAATGCCGGGCACATCGCGACCGAACAGGTCGCGCCCCTCGCCTCGCGCGCCGCGATCCGGTCTGCACCCCGCCGCCATTTCGCCAGAGGCGGCGCGCTCGATCTGCCGCATGCAGGCATCCGCCACTGGCTGCCCTTCGCGTGGCGCCTGATCGCGGCGTCGAGCCCGCGTCGTTTCGCCGAGGGCAGTGCCGCACTCGGCTCTCTGCTCGCGCAAGCGATGCCCGCGTGGCAGCAGCTGACATCCTCGATGGGCGCACCCGAGCTCCTGTGCCGCGACGGCCATATCGTCGCCTGGGAAAGCGCGGCGAGCGCCGCCATCGGTCGCGCCGCCTGGGCCGCCGCCGACACCGGAACGGCGCGCTTCGCCGAGGCGACCGCCGCCGAGATGGCCGACCTCCGCGCGCTATCGCCGCACGTCGCTGCGGCGATCCGCTTCGACGGCAGCGGCCAGATCACCGACCTCGGCATGCTCGCCGATATGCTGGAAGCAGAACTGCTTCGTCTCGGTGGCCGGATCGAGCGGCGGCATGCCACGCTGGACGTCGTCGACGGCACCGCGCTGGTCGATGGCCACAGGCCCGATCTGGTGCTGGTCAGCGCTGGCGTGCGATCGTCCGCGCTGATGGCCGCGGCCGGGCACCGCACCCCGCTGATCGCCGAACGCGGCTATCATATCCGCGGCAGCGCCAGCGCGTGGCCGGCCGACATGCCCCCCGTCGTGTTCGAGGACCGTTCGATGATCGTCACCCGCTATGGCGGATGCGTGCAGGCAGCGAGCTTCGTCGAACTCAACGACCCCGACGCCCCGCCCGACCCGCGCAAATGGGACCGGCTGGAGCGTCACGTCGCCGCCCTCGGCCTGCCGGTCACCGGGCCGTACGAAAGATGGATCGGGTCGCGCCCCACCCTGCCCGATTACCTGCCCGCCATCGGCCGCTCGACCCGCGTCTCCAACCTGATCTACGCCTTCGGGCATCAGCATCTTGGGCTGACGCTCGCAGCCGTTACCGCGCGGATCGTCGGTGCGCTGGCGCATGGCGAAACCCCGCCGGTCGAAATCGCCCCGTTCGATATCGCGCGCTTCGAGCGTGGCAGGGGGCGGACATGACCCTCTTGCAGATCGCCCTTGACGCGGCGACTGTCGCCGGCGCGCAAGACGCGGGCGCGAGGCGCACGGTTGACACCATGGTGGCCTTCCGCTCGGGCGCAAACGCTGCGGCACGCCGGATGGGACCCGCGGTGATGTCACTCGCACCCGGCGAGCGTGCGGTCCCGACCCGGCGTCACCGGCACGGCCGGCCTGGGCGATAGCACCTGCCATTCCTGCACTGCGACGCCCGCATGGGTGCCGTTCGCGCCCGACGCCTCGAACGTCGCGCGCAGGCAGCGCGTCGTGACGGGGGCGAAGGTCGTGTCCTGATACGCGCCCGGGATCGCGCCGTAGCCCGACGCGTTCGCCACCGGTTTCCAGCCCCGGTCGAAATATTCGATCCGCCAGGCCGCTGGCGGCGCGACGCCGGTCCCCGACCCCGCCGGCTGGTCGGCGAAGAACCAGATGCGCGACCCGTTCACCGTCACCGGCCGGTTCCAGCGATATGCGATCCAGCTCCGTCTGGCGGAATCGCCAGTCCAGTTGCCCCACATGTCGGGCGGCAACGGCGCAGTCTTGACGACGCCGTCGTTCAGCGCCCTGATCCAATATTGCACCGGGATCGGCTCGTTCGAGGCACTGGCAAAGGCCGCCCCGGCGACGTTGCGTGTCACCGCCGGGGCCGGCTGCCGCCGCCGCGTCGGCACCACCATGCGGATTCGCGCCGGGCTGACGCTGTCGTCCCACTCGATCCGGTCCAGCGCGACCGAACGGCGGAAATGCCCGCCGCCCACCGCATCGGCAGTGTGATAGGCGAGATACCACTTGCCCTTGAACTCGACCGCGCCGGGATGCGACGTTGTCGACGATACGGGCTTCAGCATCACCCCGCGATAGACCCAGGGCCCGAGTGGCGATGTCGCGGTGCTGTAGGCGATGCAGGCGTGATAGAGGGTCGGCGTACAGGTCGAGCGCGGCCCGGCATTGTTCGCCGCATAGATCATGTAATAGACGCCCTTGCGCTTCATGAGCCATGGCGCTTCGAAGAAGCCGTCGACCCCGTCGATACGCCTCTCCGCCCCCTTCGGCGTCACCATGTCACGCGCCAGTTCGATGCCGCGCATCTGTCCGAACGTTCCCCAATAAAGGAACACGCGTCCGTCATCATCGACCAGCACGCTGGGGTCGATGTTCTGGATGTCGTTGCGCTCGGGCGTCCGTTGCGACACGATCGGCCCGGCGGGATGCGCGTCGATCCACGGACCCACGGGCCTGTCCGCCACGGCCACGCCGATCGCGAAACGGTCCTTCGCCTGACTGTCGTGCTGCACCACCGGCGCGTAGAAATAGAAGCGGCCGTCGCGCGCCTTGACGATCTGCCCGGCATAGGCGCGCCCGGGCTCGGCCCATCGGAACACCGTCTCCGGCCGCGCGACATGGGGATAGTGCGTCCACCTGCCCGATGCCGGGTCCTGCGTGGCGAGCAACTGCCACTCGTTCATGATGAAGTCGTTAACGTCCGCCGGCGCCTCATCGCGCCCGGCCAGCATCCACAGCGTGTCGCCATCGACCAGCGGGGCGGGATCGGTCGAATAAAAGCGGCCATCGGCGAGGATCGGATTGCCGCTGCTGACGATCTGCTCGCTCCGCTGCGCGCCTGCAGCAGCGGACAGGCCGAGCAGGCACATCCCGTCCATCAGTCTGCGCACATCATTCCTCGTTCGGATAGGGGCCTTTGCCACCCTCGGCGATCAGGCGGTCGATGCGGCGGTCGATCTCGGGCAGCGGCACCGATCCCAGCGCCAGCACCGCGTCGTGGAAGGCGCGGATGTTGAACTTGGGCCCCAGCGCCGCCTCGGCCCGCGCGCGCGCCTTCCGGATGGCCAGCTCGCCCATATAATAGCTCAACGCCTGCCCCGGCCAGGCGATGTAGCGGTCGACCTCGGTTGTCACCTCATGCTCGGCAAGCGCAGTGTTGTCGCGCAGATAGGCCTGCGCTCGCTCGCGGCTCCACCCCTGGCTGTGGATGCCGGTGTCCACCACCAGCCGCGCCGCGCGCCACATCTGGTAGCTGAGCATGCCGAACACCTCGTACGGCGTGCCGTACATGCCCATCTCCTCGCCCAGCGCCTCGCAATAGAGCGCCCAGCCCTCGCCATAGGCGGAGATGTAACCGTCGCGGCGGAACTGCGGCAGCGCGGTGTTCTCGGCGGCCAGCGGCATCTGCATCGCATGGCCCGGCGCGCTTTCGTGCAGCGTCAGCGCGGGCAGCGAATAGAGCGGACGCGCAGGCAGATTGTAGGTGTTGACGAGGTAGATGCCGGGTCCGCCCCGCCCCCCGGTGTAGAAGGGCGCAAGATCGTCCGGCACCGGCTCGATCGTGAAGCGGCTGCGCGGCAGTCGCCCGAACCAGCGCGACGCCTTCCCGTCGAACGTCTTCGCCAGCCAGGCAGCGCGGTTAAGCAGGTCCTGCGGCGTCTTGGCGTAGAATTGCGGATCGGTGCGCAGGAAGGTCAGAAACGCAGGCAGATCGCCCCTGAACCCCGCCGTCCGCATGACGTCCAGCATCCGCGCACGGATCTTCGCGACTTCGGCGAGGCCGATGGCGTGAATCTGTTCGGGGGTCAGGTCGAGCGTCGTGAACGCGCGGACCTTCGACCGGTAATAGGCACGACCGTCCGGCAGGTCATAGGCGGCGAGCGCGGTACGCGCGCCGGGGATATATTCGCCGCGCAGGAACGTCAGCAGCGCCTCGTGCGCAGGCACCACCGCATCGCTGATCGCCGCCGCAGCGTCGGCCCGCAGCGCCGCCTGCGTCGCGGCAGGGATGACGGACGGCATCGTTGCGAAGGGGGCGTAATAGGGCGATGCCTCCGCCGACGGCGCGTCCACCACCTGCGCGACGCCGATGTCGCGACCGATCAGCGTCACCGCCGCTGGCGTGAAACCGCGCGTCAGTCCGGCGCGCATATTGTCGGTCTGCTGCCCGAAATAGCGCGGGATATCGCGCATCATCGCGATATAGTCGCGATAGTCGGCCTCGGTCCGGAAACTGCCGCGCGACCATTCCAGCACATCGCCCCAGAAGCTGGTGTCCGAATTCAACGGCTTCTCATAGTCGCGGTAGCGCTGCTCGGCGAGCAGCGCGTCGATCTGCCCCTTGTACACCGCGTAATCGACACGCGCGGCGGGACGGAGCGTCGCGGGACGGATCGCCGCCAGCGCGGCCGCCGTCCGCGTCCAGCGCGCCAGCCGCTCCGCCTGCACCTTCGGCCCGACATCCGGCAGGCGCGCGGTGACACCGGCGGGACGGTCCTCGCCCGGACCCTGCTGATACTGACGCCATTTATATTCGGCGGTGTACAGCGCCTTGAAGCGGGCGTCGGCGCCGGGTGCGGCCTTGCGCGGTGCGGCCTGCCCCGGTGCAACAAACGCAACCAGTACCAGACCAGCGATCAAAACCCTCATGCCGGAACCCCTCCCGCCAGCGCCATGATCTCCGCGTGCAACGCCGCCGGTATGACGACGCCATTCGCCTCGCTTACGCGGCGCGCGGCATAGCGGCGTTCGGACGGCAGGCGCGCGCCCTGCGCCGTGATCGCGGTGAACATCGCCTCGGCACGCGCCATATGCCGCGCCGCCTCCGCACCCAGGAAGCCCGCCGGATCGATGGCGAGGATCAGTTCGCCACCGATCGGCGATCCGCCCCGCCCACGGTCCGTCGCCAACGATTCCGCCGACGTCATGTCGCCGATCAACGGCCCGGCGAGCAGCTCGACCATCGCCGCCAACGCCGAACCCTTATGTCCGCCGAACGTCCGCATCGCGCCGTCCAGCACCGCCGCCGCGTCGGTCGTCGCCTGTCCCTCGGCATCATAGCCCCAGTCGGCCGGCACAGCCTTTCCAGCCCGGCGATGCAGTTCGATCTCCCCGCGCGCCACCGCGCTGGTGGCGAAGTCGAACACGAACGGGTCGCGGCCCGCGCGCGGCCAGCCGAACGCGATCGGATTGGTCCCGAACACCGGTTTCGTCCCGCCGGCCGGCGCCACCCACGCATGGCTGGGCGTGACCGCCAGGGCGACCAGTCCATCGCCGGCCAGCGCCTCCACCTCCGGCCATAGCGCGGCGAAATGCACGACATTGGTGATCGCCAGCGCCGCGATGCCCGACGCGCGCGCCTTCGCGGCCAGTGCAGAACGGCCCAGCGCGAAGGCCGGCTGCGCGAATCCGCCGCCGCCATCGACACGGACTAGCCCCGGCGCGCAATCGTTCAGGCACGGCACCGCATCCGTGACCACGACACCGGCGGAGATGCTGCGCGTCGCGACCAACAGGCGGTAGATGCCGTGGCTGGCACATCCGTCGCGCTCGCCCGCGACCATCGTCTCCGCGACCGCATCGGCGTGTTCGGGCGTCAGCCCCGCCCCGCGCAGCACACGGACCGCCAGCGTGTGCACGGCATCCAGCGTCATCCGCACACCGCCGTCAACGACCGCGCTCATGCGGTGACGGGCTTGGCGGTGTAGATTCGCACGCCGAATACCGGCCCGGCGCTGCTCCGGTCGTGCGGCACGAAGCGCACGCGGACGCTCGCCTTGCCCCTGGTCAGCGCCTCGGGCAGCGGATAGTCGACGTCCATGAACTTGCCCGGGCGGTCGTTCTCCAGATGCTGGGTCGCGACCTTTACATTGTCGACCAGTATGTTGAAGTCGCGGCGGCGCTCGTCGCCCCAATAGGCCGCTTGCAGGATCAGCGGGCCGGGCCTCGTTTTCATCGTGAACTCGAAATATCCGCCCGACCGCGCATCGCGCCCGTTCCGCCCGCGATAGCTGGCGGGATACGACAGTTCGGAAACCAGATTGTGATCGCGCTCGGGCTGCATCTCGCCCAGGAACATCGTGTCGACGGAGCGTGCCGCGATATCCTTCACGCGGGCTTGTTCGGCGAGGAACGCGGCCTCTTCGCTCACCCAGGCCGCATCGGTGAAGCGTTTGAAATACAGCGCGCTGCGTCGCTCGTACTGGCGATAGAACGGCACGAACGTCAGATCGCCCGGCCGCACCACATTCTTCGTGGCAAAGATCGCCGCCGCCGGATCGGCGGGCGTGAAGCCGGCCAGCACATTCTGGCCGACCATCGCGGGCTCGACCCCCGCCCACGTCTCGCTCGCCGGTCCGAGATCGCCCGCCAGCACCAGCGGCCCGCGCAAGACGGCGATGACGTTCGCATTGCCCGGCGTCGGTTCGATGCGCAGGTCGAGCGGCAATGTGATCGCGATGGTGTCCTGCGCTTTCCACCGGCGCGTGACGATCGCATAGCCGCGTTCGAACGACGGCTGCACGGCCTTGCCGTTGACGATCACCATCGCCCTGCCCGCGGCATATCCGGGCACGCGCAGCGCGACCGCAAAGCGCCCCGGCCGGGGTAGCGTAGAGAAGGTCAGGCGCGATTCCGGCTCGAAAGGCCACTTCGTGTCGAGCGTAACCCGCGCCTTGCGCGTCGCCCAGCTCGCCTCGACCGGCACGTAGAGGTTGACGATCAGCGTGCCGTCGCCCTCCCACAACACGGAATCGCCATGCTTGGCATGGCTCTCCATCCCCGACCCCACGCAGCACCAGAAGGCGTCGTCGTCGACCGTCGAATAGCCGCGCTCGGCGCCGCTCATCACCGGCGTCATATAGGTGAAGCCGGCGGTCTTCGGGTTCTGCGCCGACATCACGTGGTTGAGATGCGCGCGCTCGTAATAGTCGAACAACGCACCGTCCGGCTGCCAGCTGTACAACTGCCGCGCAAGCTTCAGCATGTTGTACGTGTTGCAATGCTCGCATGTCGATTCGGTGATGTGATCCGCCACCGTGTCGGGCAGCGAAAAATATTCGCGGTCCGAATTGCCGCCGATCACATAGCTGTGATGATGCGTCACGGTGTCGAAGAAGAAGCGCGCCGCGGAGGCCTGCTCCGGTTTGCCGGTCAATTCGTGCAGTCGCGCCAGCCCGATCAGCTTGGGCACCTGCGTGTTGGCGTGGAAGTTCGCCAATCTGTCCTGCTGCTGCGTCAGCGGATCGAGCACGCGGCGATCGTAGATTCGCTCCGCCACCGCAAGCCAGCGTCTGTCGTTGGTCCGCGCGTAGAGTTCGGCGTAGCTTTCGTTGAGCCCGCCATATTCGCAGGCCAGCACCTCCTGCATCTGCCTGTCGTCGAGCGCGGCAAACGTCGTCTCGAAATAGCCCGCCAACCCCTTGACCACCGCCAGTGCCTTGGGATTGCCCCAGCCGGCATGCACGTCGAGCAGGCCGGCGAACAATTTATGGACGGTGTAGAGCGGCGACCACGCACCGTTGAGATCGAACCCGCCCGAACGGATGTCGCCCTTCATCAGCTCGGGGAATATCTCCTCGCCATCGACGATCGTCCCGTCCTTGCGCTTGCGCCCGAGCGCGCCGACGTAACCGGTGCCGCGCCTGGCCTGCGCCTCGGCGAGCTCGTCGACGATATAATCGGCGCGGCGGCGCATCTCGACGTCGCCGGTCTGCTGCCAGGTCAGCACCAGGGCGGTCAGGTAATGGCCCAGGATATGCCCGGCGATCGTGTCGCTCTCCCATCCGCCATAGATGGGTGCCCTGGGCTCCAGCCCGGCATATTTTCGGAAGTTATGCAGCAGGCGATCGGCGCTCAGCCGGTGCAGATATCTGGTGTTGGCCTCTACCGCGGTGGCATAGTCGGAGGGCCGCAACCGCACCGCGCCGAGCGGCAACGGCTGTGCCTTGCCCGGAAGCAGCGACGCCGCCGCCGCCAGCGATCGCCCGGGCGCCAAGGCCAACGCCGCGGCCCCCAGCATCAATTCGCGACGATTGCTCTGGAACACCGGCCCACTCCTGAGATACGGTATACTATCTTTCCCGGCAGCGCTTTTATGTCAATGCTCGAACAGTCGGTCGCGTCATGCCGGTCGCAGAAACGCCACGGTAGCCAATCGGAATAGAATACGTCCTCCGTGCGGACGTCCGCCCGGATCCATCGTTTTGAAGCGCACCAGCACAACCAAACCCTCATCCTGGAAACGCCCATGACCCGCCTCCGCTTCCTGCTCCCCACGCTTGCCTTGGCCGGCGTTTCCGCCTCCGCGTTCCTTGCCACTGCCGTATCGGGTCAGGAACAGCCCAAGCCCGCCTATCCGCCGATCGCGACCAGGACCTATATGGTCGGCGACCTGCGTATCGCCTTGCGTGAGGATACCGGCACCCTGGCGCGCCTGTCGCCCGCGGGGGAACCGACGTTCGACTTTACCCCCGGCGGGCGCGAAGCCGAACGGCAGGGTGACGGCTATGTTCACCTCGGTGACATCAACCTGCGCGTGCGTACCGCCGGCGGCGCGTGGCAGGACTATGCCTCCTCCCGCGCGCGTCGACCGATCCGCACGCTGCCGACGGCTCGCGGCACGATCTCCGCCGCCGACATCACCGCCTCGCTGGGTGGCACACCGCTGGCGGTCGAGCGGCGATGGGTCGACGCGGGCGGCAAACTCGCCTTGCGCTTCACGCTCATCAACCGCGGCGAGGCGCCGGTCGAGATCGGCGGACTCGGCCTGCCGATGGTGTTCGACAATATCCTGATCGACCGCAATCTGGAAACCGCACACACGCAGGCGAGCTTCGTCGATCCCTATATCGGCCGCGACGCCGGCTATCTTCAGGTCACGCGACTGAGCGGCAAGGGTTCGGCGCTGCTGGTGCTGCCGGAAGCCGGCTCGCCGCTCGAGGCGTATCGCCCGATCCTGCAGGACAAGGTGGCGGCCGAAGGGGATATCTTTACCGACAGATCGCCGCGCGGACAGACGTCGGAGGGGTTCTACGACTGGACGATCGCCAGCAAGGGCTTTGTCGACAAGGAGTGGAAGAACGCCGCCGAACAATGGAATGCGCCGACCAGCATCACGCTGGCCCCCGGTGCCCATCGCACCGTCGGGGTACGCTTCGTGCAGGCACCGTCGATCCGCGCGATCGAGACGACGCTGACCGCCAACAGGCGTCCGGTTGCCATCGGGTTGCCCGGCTATGTCGTACCGACTGACCAGGAAGCCAGCCTGTTTCTCAACAGTCCGAAACCGGTCAAGGCGATCGCCGTCTTTCCCGCCGCCGCGCTCAGCGTCACCGCCGCGGGCACGATCAACGGCTGGCGGCGCTACACGGTCGCGGCGCGCCAGTTCGGCCGGGCCCGCGTCTCGATTACCTATGCCGACGGCAGCGTGCAGACGGTGAGCTATTTCGTCACCAAGCCGCTTGCGCAGACGATGGCGGATATCGGCCGCTTCTCGACCACGAAGCAATTCTACGACGACCGCAGCGATCCGTTCAACCGCGCGCCCGCGATCCTCAGCTATGACCGCGACGCCGACAAGATCCTCACGCAGGAGCCGCGCGTGTGGATCGCCGGGATGAGCGACGAGGGCGGCGGCGGCGCATGGGTCGCAGCGATGATGAAGCAGCTCGACAACCCGGATGTGGGTGACGCTCGACGCCGGCAAGATCGCTTCGGCGCGCTACATGCCCGCGACCGGGCGCATCACGCTCACGCTCGACCCGGCGACCCCGGCGACGCCCGCCGCGCGGCTGCTCCTCGAAACCACGACCGCCACCGGGCGTCGCTACGCGCCCACGACCGGCACGCCCGATCGCGGCGGCTACACGATCGCGCTGCGCGGGGCGCCGATCGATCTCGAACTGACGCCGCGCTGAGGAAGCCGAGCATCGACGGAACACCCGGCTCGAATCAGCCGGCGAGATGGAGCGCGCCGACGGTCGCAAGCTGCTGATCGTCGGAGCGACGATCCGGTGCGGGTGGATCGTTCACAACGGTGCTCTGCGCGATAGCTGGCAGAAGCCGGGCGTCCTCATTCGGAGCGAACTGGCAGGCGCCCGCCGCCTCGGCGTCTCGTCACCATCATGGCCGTCAATTGCGCGTACCAGCGCCGGCAACTCGTCGACGCCGACCCGCGCCATGTGCCGCACCCGCGACTTTGCCTTGGGCAGGTCGCGAAGATGCTCGGCCGGATCGCGTTCCGCCCAGCCCTGCGGGATGGCAAAGCGGTAGATCTGGCTGACATGCTGCTTGAGGCGCCGGCTGACGTCGAGCACCCCGCGTGCCTCGACGCACCGCACCATCGCCAGCACGTCGGCAGCGGTGACCGCCTTCAGATCGATACTCCCGAGCACCGGAAAGGCATCGCGCTCAAGGCATCAACCGCCCGGCATGGCCTTTGTCCAGTGCGCTGAGCCGGTGCGTATGCCACGCCCGCGCGGCAGCGAGGCTGACCGCGGGGTAGACGCCAAAAGCGAGCAGCTTCCCCTTGCCGCCAAAGCGGTACTCAAAGCGCCACAGCTTCGAGCCGCTCGCGCGGACGAGCAGGTACAGCCTCTCGCCATCGGGAAGCTCGTAGTCCCTTGCCCGCTTCGTAACGTAGCGGGCTTCGAGTTTTTTCATGGCCATGGAGGTGCCCCGGCAGTGATGCCGGGCAGTACCCCTCAAAATACCCCCGAATGCAAACCAACGTCCTGACATCCGGAAGGTCGGGACGGGGCGAACGGAAGCGCCCTGCACCGGGGTCCGGGCGCGGAAAACGGGCACAAAAAATCGCCCCGGGTTTCCCTGAAACGGTCTGGTTGTTTGGTGTGTTGGCTGCGGGGACCCGCACGGAACGGTCTCCCATTTTCCCTGACATTGACATTTGACAGGTTCGAACCGCAGGCAGAATTTGACCGCTGTAGACTTGAGTTCTGCTGAACGAAGCAAGCCTGGCGAACAGGGTAAATAAGCCTCGTGCGGCACCTCGTCTGATCAGGAGCAACATTCTAGACTGGACCCTGCATTATACCAGGTGTTCGGGAAAATCGTGGCGCCGGGGCGGAGGTGCGATTCGCCTTGGAACCGACGTAGGTGCCGCGAGCGTGCAGATGACTATCCGCCATCGCTTCTGCCAGCGTAAGGACCGGCGTCACGCAGGCGTCAGTTCCCTCGAAGCGCGCGATCCACTCCGAGCGAGGTTTAGATCGAAACGCGTCTTCCAGCAGCTTGATTGCCTCCGCCCACCGATCCTCGTGCTGCAATGACGCCGGGCTGTCGGCTTCTACACCTAGGACGCGGATGAGCTCGGCCCAGAATTGTGGCTCGATCGCACCGACGGACATTTCGCGACCGTCGGCGCACAGATAGGTGCGGTAGTAGGGCGCGCTGCCGCCCAGCGGGTTGCGGGGACGGTCGAGCGTGATGCGGCCGGACGGGATGAGGCCTGCAAACATCGTCATCATGCTGCTGACGCCGTCGACGATGGCGGCATCCACGATCTGTCCCAGCCCGGATCGCTCGCGTTCCCAGAGGGCGGCCATGATGCCGAACGCCAGGTACAGCGACCCGCCGCCAAAGTCGCCGACCAGGTTCAGCGGCGGTATGGAGCGTTCGCCCGGCGTGCCGATGGCATCGAGCGCGCCCGTCAGCGCTATGTAGTTGATATCGTGCCCAGCGGTGCTCGCCAGCGGGCCGGTCTGACCCCAGCCCGTCATCCGACCATAGACGATCCGAGGATTGCGGGCGAGCATCACGTCCGGCCCCAGCCTCAGGCGTTCCATCACGCCAGGACGGAACCCCTCGATCACCACGTCGGCGCTATCGCACCGTGATAGCGCCTCCATGCGTCCCTCGTCGGTGCGGATGTCGAGCGTAACGATCGTCCGACCGCGGTCCATGACCGGGTTGGGCCAGCCGTTGCCGCCCTCCCTGTCGACGCGGACGACGTCTGCGCCCTGGTCCGCGAGCAGCATGGCGCAGTGCGGGCCCGGCCCGATGCTTGCGAACTCGACGACGCGAAGTCCGACGAGCGGCCCGCCGGGATCGGCCATGGTCAGTCCTCCGACGCGATGCGGATGCGGAGCCCGTCGCCAGCGTCGTGGAGGCGAAGCTGACACGAAAGACGCGAGGTCGTGGTCCGATGATCGCTGCTGTCGAGCAGATCGTCCTCGTCCGGGCTCATCGGCGGCAGGCGATCACCGCCGTTTTCGACGTAGACATGGCATGTCGCGCACGAGCAGCAGCCGCCGCAGATCGCGAGCAGCTCGTCGAAGCCTGCATCCCGGATGGCCTCCATCACAGTCGCATCCGGCGATCCCTTGATCTCGTGCTCGGCTCCGTCGCGCGTCGTCAGGGTGATGATTGGCGTCACGCGGCCTTCTCCAGCGTTCTCGCCATGAGTTCTGCTAGCCTGCCGCCGATCAGCGCCTCGGCCTCCGACACGATTCGGCCGATCAGATCCGCACAGGTCGGTACGTCGTGGATGAGCCCCTGGATCTGACCAGCCCAGATAAGGCCGGCGTCAAGATCGCCGGTTTCGAGCGCGGTCCTGCCCTTCACGAATATTATTCCGGCACCGAGAGCTGCGGCATCACGGCGCTTTCCAGCGAGGAGTGGCTGCGAAAGCCTGGATCGGTCGGCAGAGCCGTGCTGGGTGTCGTCCACATCGTCGGTACGGACGGTCACGAGCTTCCCGCAGGCGAGACCGGCGACGTATTTTTCAGCGACGGCCCGGCGTTCCGCTACCTCAACGACCCCCAGAAGACGGCCGACGCTCACGACGCGCGCGGCTGGGCGACACTCGGCGACATCGGACGGTTGGACGACGACGGCTTCCTGTTCCTGTCCGACCGGCGCAGTTTCATGATCATCTCGGGCGGCGTGAACATCTATCCGCAGGAGATCGAGAATCTTCTCGTGACTCATCCGGCCGTCGCCGACGTCGCGGTCATCGGCATCCCCTGCGACGAAATGGGCGAGATGGTGCTAGCCGTAGTACAGCCCGCACCTGGAGTTGCCGGAGACGCCCCCCTCGCTGCCGAGTTGCAGACGTTCGCCCGTCGCGAGCTGGGCGGCGTGAAGACGCCGACGGGAACGGGACCTGCGCGCCGAGGCTGTCCTGCGCTTCCTGAGGCAGCGTGGCGAGCAGCGGCGTCCAGAAGATGCCAGGTGCGATCGTCATGACGCGTATGCCGTACCGGGCGAGTTCGCGCGCGATCGGCAGGGTCATGCCCACGACCCCACCCTTCGACGCGGCATAGGCCGCCTGCCCGATCTGGCCGTCGTAGGCGGCGACGGAGGCGGTGTTGATCACCACTCCTCGCTCCTCGCCGACCGGGTCGGCGGCGTGCAGCGCGGCGGCGAACTTGGACAGTACGTTGAAGGTGCCGATGAGGTTGATCGTGACGATCTTGGAGAAGGATCCGAGCGGCAGCGGGTTGCCGTCGCGATCGATCACCTTGGCCGGAGGTCCGATGCCGGCGCAGTTGACCAGGATGCGCGCCTTGCCGTTCAGCCCTTCGGCTTCCGTTATTGCGGCCGCTACCGCGTTCTCGTCGGTGACGTCGACCTTGATGAAGTGTCCACCTACCCTCTCGGCGAGCGCAACGCCTAGATCAGCGTTCAGGTCGAAGATCGTGACCTTCGCCCCGCCGCGAGCGAGGCGCTCGACAGTTCCACCGCCCAGCCCGGAGGCCCCGCCGGTCACGATGGCTGCTGCGCCGTTCAATTCCATTGCCGTCTTTCCTTCCTAGATGCCGTCAGAGCAGTTCGATCGCGACCGCCGTCGCCTCGCCGCCGCCGATGCACAGCGCGGCCACGCCGCGCGTTGCGCCCCGCGCCTTGAGCGCAGCGGCAAGCGTCACGATAATCCTTGCGCCACTCGCACCGATGGGGTGACCCAGCGCCGTCGCGCCGCCGTTCACGTTGATCCGCTCACGCGGGATGCCGAGTTCCCGCATTGCGATCATCGCGACGACTGCGAACGCCTCGTTTACCTCGAACAGATCCACGTCCCCGACCTGCCAGCCGGCCTTTTCGAGCACCTTGCGGATGGCCGGGACCGGGGCGGTCGTGAACAGTGCGGGGGCATGCGCATGGCCGGCCGTCGCGACGATCCGCGCCAGTTTGGGGATGCCCCGTTCGTCTGCAACGCTTTCCCGGACAAGGACGAGCGCCGCAGCGCCGTCGGAGATCGAAGCAGATGTCGCGGCCGTGATCGTCCCGTCGCCGGCGAACGCCGGCCGCAGCTCGGGGACCTTTTCGGGCCTGGCGTTGCCGGGCTGCTCGTCCTCGGCCACCTCGACGACGCCTCTCCGCGTGGTGACGGAGACGGCTGCGATCTCCCCGGCGAAGGCATCGGTGGCGATCGCCTCTTGTGCTCGAGAGAGGCTCTCAAGCGCGAACGCGTCCTGCTCTTCGCGGGTGAATTGATACTGGCGCGCCGTATCCTCCGCGAAGGCCCCCATCGGCTTGCCGGGCTGGTATGCGTCCTCGAGTCCGTCCATCATCATGGAGTCGATCACGCGGTCATGGCCGATGCGAGCGCCGGACCGATGCTTCGGCAGCAGGAACGGGGCATTGGACATGCTCTCCATACCGCCGGCGACGACGATCTCGACATTCGCCGAGGCCAGGGCGTCGACCGCCATGATCGCTGCCTGCATGCCCGAGCCGCACATCTTGTTCACCGTGGTGGCCTCTACCGACTCCGGTAGTCCGGCTCGAAGGGCAGCCTGGCGAGTCGGTGCCTGACCGAGGCCTGCGGGCAGCACGCAGCCCATATAGATCCGTTCGACGTCGTCCGGCACGATACCGGCCCGTTCGACGGCTGCGCGAACGGCGACAGCGCCGAGCTCGACAGAGCTTACGCCCGACAGCGCGCCCTGGAATCCGCCCATGGGTGTGCGTGCATATCCGGCGATGATTACGGCATCGGTCATGCCGCCTGCCCCAGCCCGCGAGCGATCACCATGCGCTGAACGTCTGACGTCCCTTCGTAGATCTGGCAGACGCGGACGTCGCGATAGATCTTGGCCAGACCGAACTCCTCCAGATAGCCATAGCCGCCGAGGGTCTGGATCGCGCCCGACACGATGGCTTCGGCCGCTTCCGACGCGAACAGCTTGGCCATCGACGCCGCCTGCAGCGCCGGCTCCCCGCCGTCCTTCAGCGCTGCTGCGTGCAGCACGAGCTGACGAGACGCCTCGAGCTGCGTGGCGAGGTCCGCAAGACGGAAGCCGACCGCCTGATGCTCGATGATGGACTTGCCGAAGCTCCGGCGGTCGCGTGCATACGTCACTGCAGTTTCGAGCGCGGCTTGGGCCATGCCCACCGACTGCGCCGCGATGCCGATGCGCCCGGCCTCCAGATTCGACAGGGCGATCGAGTAGCCGCGCCCCTCCTCGCCGAGAAGGGCATCGTCCGACACGACGCAGTTCTCGAAGCGGATGCCGCAGGTATCCGACGCCGACTGCCCCAGCTTGTGTTCCACCTTGTCGACCGAATAGCCGGGCGTGTCGGTGGGTACGAGGAATGCCGATATGCCCTTCCGGCCGGCATCAGGGTCGGTGACGGCGATCACCATGACGACCGATGCGATCCGTCCCGAGGTGATGAACTGCTTGGCACCGTCGATGCGCCATCCCCCGTCGACCCTGACCGCCCGTGTTCGAATGGCCGCGGCGTCGGAACCGGCGTCCGCCTCGGTCAGCGCGAAGGCGCCGATCGCCTCCCCGGACACCAGTCTGGGTAGCCACGAATCGCGCTGGACCTGCGAGCCGTCCTTCAGCAGCCCGGTGACCATAATCGAGTTCTGGATGGAGACGATGGTCGACAGCGCACCATCCGCCGCAGCCACTTCGATCAGGGCCAGCGCATAGGAGACATAGTCCGCTCCGGCTCCGCCAGCGTCGGTCGGCGCGGTCATGCCCATCATGCCGAGGCCGCCTAGCTCGCGGAAGAGTTCGGGCGGGTAGCCCCCGGCCGCCTCGAAGCTGTGGCTCGCCGGCCGTACCGGCGTCGTTCCGGCGTTCGCGGCCTGATCCAGCGCGTTGGTCATCGCCCACCCCATTCGGGCGACCGCTTGGCGGCGAAGGCCGCGGGGCCCTCCACTGCGTCCTGGGAGGCGAGCATCGCCGTCATGGCGGGCATCGACCACTGCCGGTGGAGAAATACCTCGGTCGGTTCGTCCAGCCCCCGCAGCACGGCCTCCTTGGTCGCCCTGATAGCCATGGGACTGCAGGCGAGAATGTCCTGAGCCCAGCGCTTCGCCGCCTCCACCACGTCGTCTTCGACGACCTCGTTGACGAAACCCAGCCGCATGCCTTCCTCGGCCGTCACCCGCCGGCCGGTCAGCATCATCCCCATCGCGTGCTTCAGGCCGATGCTGCGCGGCAGCCGCTGCAGTCCGCCCGCAAGTGCCGCGAGACCGACGCGCGGTTCCGGCAGCGCGAACGAGGCACTCGCGACGGCGACTACGATGTCGCAGGCGAGCACGATCTCGAAGCCGCCGCCCATCGCGACGCCGTTGACCGCCGCGATGACCGGCTTGGTCATGTCGAAGCGGGAGGTGAGTCCGGCGAAGCCGCTCGGAGGCGTCGCCATTCCGCCGCCCGACGCCTGCTGCTTGAGGTCATGACCTGCGCAGAACGCCTTCAAGCCCGACCCCGTGATGATCGCGACCCACTGATCCGGATCGGCGGCGAACGCGTCGAACACGGCCGCCAGCTCTTCGTGCGCCTCGCGGGCTTTCGCGCGCAGTTCCGCAACAAGCACGTCGCTCGGGCCGTGAGCGTCCCGCCTGGGGTCGTGCTCGTACGGGGCTACCGTTTCGCGCACGAACGCCTCGACGCGCGCGCCGATCTCGCCGGCGCGTTCCGTCGGCGCGGGACCTGTCCCGCTCATCGCGGCGCCATGCGGATGGCACCGTCCAGCCGGATCGTCTCGCCGTTGAGCATCGGATTGGTCACGATCGACTCAACGAGCTGCGCGTACTCGTCCGGCTGGCCGAGGCGCGAAGCGCGTCGACTTCATGGATGAGCTGCCGCGGGAACCGACAGGCAAGCTGTTCAAGCGCAAGCTGCGAGACCAGTACTGCGCCTGATCGCCATGAAGCGCTGCATCCGCCGGAGGACTGCCGTTGGATGCAGCCTGTCCACGGGTCGGTGATCCTGTCGATCAGCGATGATGGCGGAGCCACTCCGAGAAATGTGCGCGGTCGCTTCGCGTCCTGTTCGCTGGATCGCCCGGATCCTCGACGCCTATAGCGACGCCGCAGAACAGCATGCGGTCGGCGGGTATGCCAAGAAAGCCTTCCATGGTCGCCGGGTACATCGCCCAGGCTTCCTGCGGACAGGTCGCCAAGCCTTCGTCGACCGCGATAAGCATCAGGTTCTGCAGGAACATGCCCAGGTCCGCCCACTGCGGCGGCCCATCCGCCGCTCGACACTGACGAAGTAGGCGGCCGGGGCGCCGAACAGCGCGAAATTCCGAGCGAACCATGTCTTACGGCGTGCTCTATCTTCCCTCGGTATGCCGATGTGCCCGTAAAGCGCCTCGCCGACAGCTCTTCTTCGCTGATCGTACAGACCGTCGAGGGCCGCAGGATAGATGTCGTAGCCGTGCACCTCGACCTCGCCCTTGGCGAGCTTCGTTGCCATTACGGACTTCAGCTCGGCAAGCGACGCGTCGGTCACGATGTCGACGTGCCATGGCTGGAGGTTCCCGCCGGAAGCCGCTCGCGCTGCTTCCACGGCGATGGACTGGAGTGTATTGGCAGCCACCGGCGTCGGCAGGAAGCCCCGCACCGAGCGCCTCGCGGCGATCGCGTCCTTCAGCTGCACTTTCTTCCTTCCTCGTCCATGATGCCCTCATCCGTCCTATCCGACCGGACCCCCGTCAACCGGTGACGAGTTCCTTGAGGGGGCGGGCGGCATCGGCGAGCAGGTCGGGTGATATCACCGCTCCGCCTGCTACTAGCGCCTTGCCCTGAACGAAGTCGCGGACGGCGTTGACGGCATCGATGGCGACGACACGTCCGCCCCGCAGGTAGACGACCGAGAAGCTGCGGGTAGCGGGATCGCCACGCACCACGGCCTTGTCATGTCCGACGGAGAGCCCGACCGTCTGAAGCCTGAGATCGTACTGGTTGGACCAGAACCATGGAACTGCATCATACCTCGCCTCGCCGCCCGCGATGTTGCGCGCGGCGGTGACGGCCTGGTCGTTGGCGTTCTGCACCGACTCGAGACGTATCCGTGCGCCGTCAGCGAACCGGTTGACGTGGGCGGCGCAGTCGCCGACCGCGTAGATGTTCGGGAGCGTCGTCCGGCAGCCCTCGTCGACGACGATCCCGTTCCCGCTCTCGGCTCCCGCGGTCACCACGGGCTCGATCGCGGGGACGATGCCGATCCCAACGATGACGACGTCGGCGGCCAGCAGCTCCCGGCATCGACACGCGTGACCTGGCGACCAAGAATCATCTCCACTCCGCGCTCGGCCCAGAACGTCGCCGGACGGATCAGCATGCGCTCGAACGTCTTCTCGCCGGCGAGGTACTCCTTCGAAAGCGGAGGCCGCTCGTACGGCAGCTCCGGTTCGGCACCGACGATGGCGATGGTTCCGGCAAACCTCTCCTGCCGAAGTGAGATGGCAGCCTGCGCGCCGGCATGACCGCCGCCGACGATCACGACGTCGTAGCGGATCGCGGTCACGGGATCAGCACCACCTTGACGCAGTCGCCCCGCTTCTGCGCGGCGACGGCCTCGTTGATCTCGGCGAGCGGGTATGTCCGGATCAGACGGTCGAACGGGAAGCGGCCGTCACGATGTGCCGCAATGAGCTCCGGGATGAACGTCTGCGGGTCGCTGTCGCCTTCCATGATGCCGATCAGACGCTGGCCGAAGGTGATCATGGCTGCGATATTGACGGGCAGCGCGTCTTCCGCGCTCGGGGGTACGCCCACCAGGCCTAGCATGCCGCGCGGTGCGAGCGCCTCGAGCACTGCCTGAATGGCGTCGACGCGGCCGCTGGTATCGAAGGCGTAATCGACGCCGTCGGCATGGATGGCACGCAGAGCGGCTGCGACCCCGTTGGCGGTGGGATCTATGACGTGCGTCGCCCCGAGCTCGATTGCGAGGTTCCGACGTGCTTCGACAGGTTCGATCAGGACGATCGTCGAGCACTCCTGGATCTTTGCCCCCATGACGGCGGCCAGACCGACCGGCCCACCGCCAACGATGGCGATGGAAGAGCCGGCCGGACAGGCCATGGACCGCATGACGCCGCCGGCCCCCGTCTGGAATCCGCAGCCGAGCGGGCCCAGGATCTCGAGCGGCGCGCCTGGATCATCGACCTTCACGACGTTGCGTGCTCGCACGATGGCGCGGGCGGCGAAGCTCGACTGGCCGAAGAAGTGGGACGAGATCGGCTCGTCGCCGCTGGAGAAGGCCTTCGATCCGTCGTCCAGCCGCATGCCGGCATAGTTCAACGGAGGGAACTCGCGACAGTAGCTCGGCAGCCCCTCGTCACAGCGTGCGCAATGGCCGCAGCTCGAGAAGCCGAGCACAACCCGGTCGCCTGGGGCGAGCCCGGTCACGCCGCCGCCGACGGCCTCGATGACACCGGCGCCTTCATGGCCTAGCACGGCCGGCAGGGGATACGGCACGAACTGGTCGCGGAACACGATGTCCGTGTGGCAGAGCCCGACCCCAGCGATGCGGACGAGAACCTCGCCATCGCGAGGTTCCCCCACGTCCACCGTCTCGATCGTGAAATCACCCTTGGCCTCCCGGGCGACCGCGGCGGTGGTCTGCATGATGTACCTCTGTCTACTGGATGGTGTGTCGCCAGCCGCTCGGCGTGTGACCGGCATACTGGCGGAAAGCGCGCGTGAAGTGGCTCTGGCTCGTGAAGCCGGTCATCTCGGCCACCTGCGCGACGGAGAGGTCCGACTGACCCAGAAGATCCCGCGCGCGGTCGAGGCGCGCCTTCATCACATACTGGTGTGGCGTCGCGCCCGTCGCGCGCTTGAAGACGCGGCAGAAGTGCGACGGGGTCAGGCCCGCCTGAGCGGAAAGGGCTTCGAGCGAATGCTCGTGTTCGGGATGGGTCTGGATATCGTTCATGATCTGATGGATGCGATAGGCGGAGAAGTCGGCGCTCGGGAACAGCGCTTCCCCGGTAGGCGCCGGACCACGAAGCGTATGCGCCTTCAGCGCGTCGAGCAGCGTGCCGATGTACGACGTCCGCTCGGGCGTCTGCTCGCCGTAGAGTTCGCTCAGTATCTGGCGTGTAAGCGCGATGCCGAGCGGATCGGCGAAGCTACTAACCGGTCCAGCAGAAGCACGCTGTTGAGACCCTCGATGTTACGCATCAGTCGCCAAGGGGCAGCGAGCGGCCCGACGCGCAGGGTTCTTTCTCGTATTAACAGGCGGGCCAAACACTGAGAATACATCAGCCTCCGGTTGCCATGCCGTACCCTGCAGTTCCGCCGGCCAAGCGATCCCCGCCCCCACCCCCGGCAGACGTGTCGAGCAAGGGAAAGAAGGCCGCCTTCAGCGGGAGCGTGGCCGAGCCGATCGCGGCCGCGTCGCCATCGATCATCGACGCGACGACCCGCGCAGACGGGCGGCGATGCCCTCGCCGGTCGGGATTGATGAAGGTAATGCGTTCGATGATCCGCCGCGCCAGTTCGTCCGGCAGGCGCCCGCCCAGCACGATCGCCTCGGGGTCGAGCGTCGCGGATATGGAGGAGGCGACCAGATCGAGCGAGGGCATGATCGCGTCGAGCCATGCGTCGACCGCGGCATGTCCGGGATCGAACCCGCCAAGCATGGCATGGAGATCGGGATAGGCACCCCCCCCATCGGCAAACGCCGTGCGCAACGCTTCCAGATTGGGCTGCTGCCAATCGGCCGGCAGGATGGAGGCGAATTCGCCCGCATTGCCGTGGCGACCGCGCAGCAACTGACCGTTGGAGACGACGCCGCCGCCGAACCCCGCGGAGAAATACAGATAGGCGAAATCGCGCGCCTCGCGGCCCTGCCCCAGCATCGCCTCGCCGATCGCCGCGACGTTGCCGTCGTTGTCGATCCACACCTTGTGACCGAAGGCCTCTGCCAGGATCGTGTCGAGCGGCAGCAACGCCCATGGATCGAGCAACCGCGGCGGATTGAGCCGTGCACCGTCGCCGATAAAATAGCCGGTGACGCCCACGCCGATGCCGATCAGCGTGGACGGGTCCCGACCGTCGGCGGCGATCGCGCCCTGCATCATCCGGTCGATCTGCGCACAGGCCGTCGGCAGGTCCGTATCGTCCAGGCGTTCGGCGCAGGCGCCCGATACGGTCCCGGCGAGGTCGAGCAGCACCAGCGACACGGCATCGGTCATCACCGACACCCCGACCGAAAAGGCGGCAGCGCCGACCAGCGATATTTTGGTCGCGGGCTTGCCGCGTCCCATTGCGACCGGCGCGCTCTCGCTGAGCAGTCCCCGCGCCAGCAAAGGTTCGACCAGCCGCGTGATCGAATGCGGCGCAAGGCCGGTCCAGCGTGCCAGGTCTGCACGGCTCGCCGGTCCGTATCGCGACAGCAGGTCGACCATCACCCGTTCGTTGGTGGTGGCCGTGCGCCGGCCGTCATCGCGCAGGAATCGGGGCGGGAATTCGCCCGCTGTGATGCCATTCATGTCGATCAGAAGCGTCGCACCGCCGGTGAAGTCAAGCGTAGCCCGGCGAGCAGGGCCGCGACGATGCACGCGACCGCGACAATCCAGGCGAACCGCGCAAAGCCATCGGGTGAGAAGGCCGGTGACCGCCCCAGTCCTCCCGCCAGCGCCAGCCCGGCCGCCCCCAGCGCCAGCTTCGACGTCATCGTGTACACGCCATAGCCGCCCGGACCGTCCGCCATCGCGGGCAGCAATGCCCAACCGACGAGGTTGGTCGCCCCCAGCGACAGGCCGAGCAGCACCAGCATGCCCGGCGCGGCACCGAACGCGAATCCGGCAGCCACCGCCGCCGCGCCGCCATAGGCGGCCGCCAGCAGCATGAGCCCACGGCGCGGCGATCCGATGCGGATCGGCAGGAACGCCGATAACGTCCGGCCGGCGATCAGCAGCAAAAGGACCGATGTGCCGCTCGCCCCGCACGGCGCCGACGCTGCATCGACCAGGTTCGAGAGGTGCTGGACGTGTCCGAGCGGCGGGTATGCCGCGTGCTCGGCCAACACCGGTCGACGCAGCGCAAGGTCCCGTGCGGGGCAGATGACGAGCAACTGCTGACGGACGATATTGTCGTGCTGGCCAGACAGTACGGGCGCTACGGCTATCGTTGGGTGACTGCGCTGTTGCATGCGGCGGGCTGGTCGGTGAACCACAAGCGGGTGGAACGGATCTGGCGGCGCGAAGGGCTGAAGGTGCCGCAGAAGCAGCCAAAACGCGGGCGGCTGTGGTTTGAATGACGGTTCGTGCATCAGGCTGCGACCGGAGTATCCGGGTCATGTATGGGCATACGACTTCGTCGAGGGGCGCACCCACGACGGGCACAAGTTGCGCATCCTCACCCTCATCGACGAGGCCAGCCGAGAGTGCCTGGCGCTGGTGGTTGCGCGCTGGCTCAACCATGAGGATGTGCTGGCGGCACTTGCCGAGCTGTTTATCGAGCGGGGCCCGCCAGCCCATATCAGGTCTGATAACGGCAGCGAATTCATCGCCACCGCGGTCCAGACCTGGCTCGGGTAGATGGGCGTGAAAACGCTCTACATCACGCCAGGCTCGCCATGGGAAAACGGCTACAACGAGAGTTTTAACGGCTCCCTGCGCGACGAACTGCTCAATGGCGAGATCTTCTACAGCCTCGCCGAGGCCAAGGGTCCTGATCGAGGCATGGCGGACCGACTACGACACCGTGCGTCCGCACAGCAGCCTGGGCGGGTTGGCACCCACTGATTTTACGAACCGCCCCCGCCAGGGGCATATGGACACCGAAGCTAAATTATCAGCGGCCTGAAAACGGGGAGCAGGTCAGAGGGGGCAAAGATACCCACGAAAATACCCCCAAAGGCAAATCGACGTTCTGGCATCCAGAGGTGTCGCCTCGGACGCGATGAGAGACCCTGACCGAGGGCTAATGTGTAGAAAAAAGGCAAAAAAACCGCCGCGGGATGTCCGGGGCGGTTGTGGCATTGTGATGTTTGGTTGCGGGGACAGGATACCACCGAGACCGACAATCAATCACAGCGTGGATCTAAGCCATGTTTCGTTCGGTGTGTAACGGCTTACGACCTGCTTCTTATGAATTTGGAACAGCCTCGATAGGAATGCTTACCAGATCTCCTGCCCTGTCGGTCGATCGTAGTGCACTGCCTCCGGGAATGCCTACATCGTCAGTTGCGTGAGGAGGACATCGAGCACCATTGGACGCAGGCAATCTCCTTGCCTCGCCTTTGTACCGGAGCCGCCTCCGCGACGCGCCTCCATTCAAGAGGATCGATAAGCTTGATCCACCTACCGTAGTCAGTCATCGAACCTGATCCGTTATCGGTCAGCAGTCTGATCCATCTGATCCATCACGATCACCGGCGCTGCCGTTCCCGCCTGCCGCTCGAACAGGCGGCGATAATGCCCGTCGCCTGTTCCAAGGAGAGCGTCGTGCGTGCCGTCCTCGACGATCCGTCCCCCGAGAAGACGAGGATCCAATCGAGCGCACGCACCGTCGACAACCGGTGCGCAATGACGATCGCGGTGCGGTTCACCATCAGCCGCTCCATCGCCTGCTGGATCGCCCCCTCGGACTCGGGAATCGAGACTGGAGGTCGCCTCGTCGAGGATCAGGATCGGTGCGTCGGCCAGGAAGGCGCGCGCAATGGCGACACGCTGGCGCTCACCACCTGACAGCTTCACCCTGCGCTCGCCGACCCGAGTGCGATTTCCCTTGGGCAGCGCCACGATGAAGTCGTGCGCGTTGGCGAGCCGCGCCTCCTCCTCGATCTCCGTCTGGGTTGCGTCCGCGCTCCCATAACCGATGTTCTCGGCGAGCGTGCGGTGGAACAGCACCGGCTCCTGCGGCACGATAGCGACCTGCCGCCGCAGCGATGCCTGCGTCGCGTGCCCCACGTCCTGACTATCGATCGTCACCCGGCCGGCGTCCACGTCGTACAGCCGCTGGACCAGCTTCACGAAGCTGGTCTTTCCCGGTCCCGATGGTCCGACCAGCCCGATGCGCTGCCCGGCGGGAATGGTGACCGATAGAGCCCGACGATGTCGCGCACCTTCGACGAACAAGGGTCGCTCGACAGCTTGAACGTCTCCGAGCGATGCGGCTGCAACCCGAACGCCGTCCAGATGCGTCGGATCGTGGTATGGGAGAAGCCGGTGACGCCCGCCATCGAGCGGATCGGCCAGTGGGTCGCATCGGCAGGCGTCGAGCGCAGCGTCCGCTCGATCAAAGCGGCAGCCTGATCGTCTTCGATCGTACGCGACCGGCCGGGTCGAGCCTCGTCCAGAAGTCCTTCGACACGCTCGTTCGGGAATCGCCGCCGCCACTTGCCAACGGTATACTCATGTACGCCCAGCCCGGCGGCAACGACCTTGCTCGGGGTGCCGTCCGCACAGCGCAGGATGATCCGCACCGCTCGAACATCGAGCGAGCCACCCGACGTCGGCGGACCTGCCGCTCCAGATACTCACGTTCCTCCGGTTCAAGAACCAGAGGAGCCGTCCGCCGACCACGCCCATCCGCCATGCCGCGCCCCTGTCCAGAACGCACATCTTACAATGACGCTTACTTCAGTTCCAGATGACTAGAACGACGTCCAGTTGTCGTCCGTGCGCGCCACCGCCCGGATGGCGGCCGGCAGCGGCCTGATCGGCGCGGTGTACGCCGCCGGCGTCGCATAGTCGGGTCTGCGCGCCGGTGCGGAACGACCATCGTTGCCGACCTTGAACCGTCCCGTCTGTTCGGCGAGGCTGCCCACTTCGCTGGCCAAGTTGCGCGCAGCCGCCGATGTCTCCTCGACCATCGCCGCGTTCTGCTGCGTCGACTGGTCCATCGTCCCGATCGCCGACGAGATCTGCGTGATCGCCGCCGACTGCGCCTGGTTGTCCGCCGCCATCGTCGACAGCAGGTCGTGCACCTGCGCGACATCGCCCGATATCGCGGCAAGCGCGCCATCAACCTCGGTTACGGCATGTACCGCAGTGATGATTTCGGCCTGCGTGACGGTAAGCTGGTCACGGGCGCGCTTGGCCTCTTCCTCCGCCCGCATCGCCAGTGCCGACACAAGGTCGGCGACGACCGCGAAACCCCGACCCGCATCGCCGGCCCGCCCGGCCTCGACGGCTGCGTTCATGGCCAGCACGCGGGTCTGGAACGCGATCTTGTCCATTCCCTCGATGACGTTGTCTATGCCCTTTGCACTTCCCGACACCCGTTCCATCGCCTGCACCGCTTCGTCCGCCACGGCGCGACCGGCGCCCACCGTCGTACCCGCCTGATCGGCGCATTCCACCGTTCGGCCAGCCGCGACTGCCGATGCCTTGAGCCGGCCATCCATCTGTGCCAGCGCCGCAGCGGTTTCCTCCAGCGAGGCCGCGTTGCTCTCGGTACGGCGCGCAAAATCCTCGGATGCCTGTGCGATCTGGTTCGACCCCGTGTTGATCACGATGGCGCTGTCCGAGACCGATCCGATCATTTCACGCAGATTGTGCAAGGCCGTATTGAGACTTGTCTTCAGCGTGGTCATGCTTTCGGGAAAATCGTCGCCGAGCGATGCGGTCAGGTCGCCGGCCGCAAGGCGTTTCGTGATCTCGACGATCTGTTCGACCGATCGCTGCTGTTCGTGCTGAAGCAACCGGGCTTCATGGATGTCCACCAGCGAGCCGCAAGCCCGGCGCCCCCGGCCGTTCTTGTCCAGCAAGACGCTTCCGGTTGCATGGAACCAGCGATACGTACCGTTTTTCATCTTCATGCGGTACGTCGTGTCATAGCGCGACCCTGAGGCAGCAGCCGCGCCAAATATCGCAAATGCGTGTTCGGCGTCGTCCGGATGTAGACGATCCGACCAGGATTGAGCGACGTTGGGGAAATCGACCTCCGTTTCAAACCCCAACAGGCGGCGGAACTCGGCCGACCATATCCAGCGCGCCTCTGGGTGCAGGGAATCGCCCTCATGGAATACGGCGTCCCACAGACCCACCCCACAGGACGACGCCAACATATCAAGCCATTCCAGGGATCCTTGTCGTTCTTTTCCAATTACATATAACATGCGGATCATCTCGGCCAGGGTTGCGTTCCCATATTGTAGAAACGATCCGGCCATTCCGGTTATGTTGCCGGCTTATTTTGATAGGGCGATCCCCTAGCATTACAGTTGCGTTTTTGAGCGGATATGTGCGCGTCGTGCGGCAGCTTGACGGGCGCGTCGCCAGCATGACCATGCGATGACGTGGCGGGATTAGATACGGCGCTGAGCCAGTCTGATGGTGACGCGGCGAATTTCCTGCACGGACCAGCGGATCAGGTCTGTGATCTCGTCCGGGTTCTTTTTGAGGACGTGGCATTGGCGCGGGTGCGGATCGCCGCCAGCATCGCGAAGCTGTCCTCGATTGCCCAGCGATGCCCCTTGATGTCAATGAGGGTTTCGATGATCGTACCGGCCGGACGCCAGGTGGTGAAGAAGGCGAGGTCATCATCGGCGATGTGGCGGCGGATCAGCAGTCCTCTGGTCCATGTGCCGGACGCGCCGTCGGCGTATTCGTCGGCCTCGAGATCGGCGAGTTCGAAATAGGCCCAGTCATGGAATCGTTCGCCTTTGGTGCCTTGGCCGGCCGACAGGCGATGTTCAAGATCCTGATCCTGGCAGCGCAGAACACGGTGCGCGATGCGCGCATGGCGTTCCTGATCCGCGACCGACAGCGCTGGCTGCGGTTTCCGGGCTTCGATCCGGGCGCACCGACGCCGGATGAGAACACGATCCGGCTGTTCCACGAGAAGCTGACGCGCGCCGGGGCGATCGATACGCTGTTCGCCGCCGTTGACCGATCCTTGCGCGAGCATGGGTACTTGCCCCTTTCGACTTCGCTCAGGACTGGGATAGGAGGGCAAATCGTCGACGCCACGCTGGTGGCCCCGCCCAAACAGCGCAATACCGCGGCCGAGAGGCAAGCGATCAAGGCCGGCAGAACCGCGGCGGAGATCTGGCCGAACGAGCCGGCTAGGGCGGCGCAGAAGGATACCGATGCGCGCTGGACGCTGAAGTTCGCCAAGGCGCCCATGTTGCCCGACGGCAGGCCGGGGATCGACATCGCCATTCCCGGCTTCGGGTATGAAAGCAGCATCGCGATCTGCCGGCGCTACGGCTTCATCCGACGCGGCAAAGTCACCGATGGTGCGCGCTTCGACGGGCGCATGCTGCGCGACGTGGTCACCCGCGACAACACCGCCTCCGATGTCTGGGCGGATACGGCGTACGCAGCCGCGCCAACGAAGCCTGGCTGAAATCGCTGGGCCGGGTCAGTCGCATCCACCGCAAGAAACCCAGGGGCAAGCCGATGTCGCCGCGCACCGCCGGTGCCAACGCGAAACGCTCCGCCGTGCGGGCCCGCATCGAGCACGTCTTTGCCCGCCAGAAGGAGCAGATGGGGCTGTTCATCCGCACCATCGGCATCGCTTGCGCCGAGATAAAGGCCGGCCTCGCGAACCTGGTCTACGACATCGACCGCCGGATCTTTCCACGAACGACGCGCCGCCATGGGATAGCTGCGCCTGGCGAACAGGTTTCGGTCATGCCCCCCAAGAACGGCCTGATCAGCCCGCCAATGGCACCCGCAGCGGCTCCCTCATGCCATTATCAGCGCCCTGATACACGTTGATGGGTATGCCCAGATGTCTGGAACACTGCCGACATCGATAAGGTTTCCGAAACGTTCAGGGCCCTCGAGATGAGCGTTCTGAACTTTATCGACACGTTGCACGGCGAGCATTGAACAGAAAACAGCTTTCGACACCGTGGCCGGCTTGTAAAAGCCGATGTCGTCAATGTCGGGATAGGTCAGTTCGCGGAAAATCACATCACGCCCGGCAACGATCATCGCATCGGTAATCTGTCCCACGGCCGGGCTTGGCTTTTCCGGCATCTGGTACTTTTTACGCAAGGTATATAATCACCGAACGGAAAGCCATACCACATGAGGGGTATTTTCCTACGTTCTCGATTGCGCTTACTGTCGATGATATCAGACAATGCAAATCTATATAATATTTCACTTAACGATAAGCTGTGCAAGTAAAGCATGTCATGATTAATAATTACGGTATTGCAGAATATTTTTCCAGGCATGCAAAAGTATAAAACTTCCGACTATCCACGCACGCTATATAACAAGGGAACTGGCCAGTGACATCGATTCCCAACTCCGCTGAAGTGGTTATCATCGGCGGCGGTATCGCGGGTTGCTCGATTGCCTATCACCTCGCCAAACTCGGCGTATCCGATGTGGTGTTGCTCGAACGCAAGCAATTGACCTGCGGGACCACATGGCATGCGGCGGGACTGGTGACGCAGTTGCGCGCGAACCGGCGGATGACCGAACTCGCTTACTACACGGGCAAGCTGTTCGGCACGCTGGAGGAGGAAACCGGCATGGCGACCGGCTATGTCCAGCGCGGCTCGCTGCGCCTCGCCAAGACGGCCGCGCGCTACGAGGAACTCGCGCGCGGCGCGTCGATGGGGCGCAATTTCGGGCTGCCGGTCCAGCCCGTGACGCCGGGCGAGATCAAGGAGCGCTGGTCGCCGGTCAACGTCGACGACATCGTCGGCGGATTCTGGTTCCCCGACGACGGCCAGGTCAACCCGATCGACGTGACGATGGCCTATGCCAAGGGCGCCCGCATGGGCGGCGCGAAGATCATCGAGCAATGCCTGGTCGAGAACATCATCGTCGAGGGCGGCAAGGCGGTCGGCGTCATGACGGCGCAGGGCGAGATCCGCGCCAGGAAGGTCGTCATCACCGGCGGCATGTGGTCGCGCGATCTCGCCGCGCAGATCGGTGTCAGCCTGCCGCTGCATGCCGCCGAGCATTTCTACATCGTGACCGAGAATATCCCCGAACTGCCGCGCGACCTGCCGGTGATGTTCGTCGGCGACGAACATGCCTATTACAAGGAGGATGCCGGAAAGCTGCTGCTCGGCTGCTTCGAACCAAAGGCCAAGCCATGGGGCATGAACGGCATCTCGCCCGATTTCTGCTTCGATACGCTGCCCGAGGATTTCGATCATTTCGAACCGATCCTCGAAATGGCGATCAACCGCGTGCCGCTGCTGGCCGATGCCGGCATCCAGCTGTTCTTCAACGGCCCGGAAAGCTTCACCCCGGACGACCGCTACCTGCTGGGCGAAACGCCGGAGGTGAAGGGGCTGTTCACCGCCTGCGGATTCAACTCGGTCGGCATCCTGTCGTCGGGCGGGGTCGGCAAGGTGCTGGCGGACTGGATCGTCGACGGGATGCCGCCGGTCGAGCTGGTCGATGTCGACGTGCGCCGCACCGTGTCGTTCCAGACCAACCGGAAATACCTGCATGATCGCACCGTCGAAACGGTGGGCGCGATGTACAACATGCACTGGCCCAACCTGCAGTTCGAAACCGCGCGCAACGTGCGGCGCAGCCCGTTCCACGACCGCCTGATCGCCGGCGGCGCGTGGATGACCGAGATGAACGGCTTCGAGCGCCCGGGCTTCTTCGCCGAACCCGGCACCACGCCCGTCGCGGAATATTCCTATTGCCGGCCCAGCTGGTTCGGGCGCACCGCCCTGGAATGCGCGAACGTCGCCGAGAACGTCTCGGTCTTCGATCTCAGCTGCTATGTGAAATATCTGATCGAGGGCCGCGATGCGCTGAAGGTGCTCAACACGGTCTGCGCGAACCAGGTCGACGTGCCGGTCGGCAAGCTGGTCTATACCCAGTGGCTGAACCACCGCGGCGGGATCGAGGCGGACGTCACCATCACCCGCCTGTCCGAAACGTCGTTCATGATCGTCAGCATCGCCGCCTCGCAGCGTCGCGACATGGCGTGGCTGAAACGGCATATTCCGGACGATGCGCATGCCTTCGTGGTGGACGTGACGTCCGGGA
>Ga0209630_10000446_pt1 | contig 46825 bp, 17 predicted proteins | sample COG_01_FD_184745 | JGI IMG/M metagenome (GOLD analysis project Ga0209630, IMG submission 184745) | Pelagic Microbial community sample from North Sea - COGITO 998_met_01 (SPAdes) (version 2) | ecosystem: Environmental > Aquatic > Marine > Neritic zone/Coastal water | place: Helgoland, sampling...
TTTATAGATATTCATTCTCTTCTAATGTAAGATTCATAGCATACGAGTATATTAAATTTGTACTGTTTTGCATGAGCGAAAAATTGTATAAAGCCTCTGTATAATTCACCGAACTGGGTGTAGACAGGTAGTTGTCCCTCTTAGTTTGGCTCCTGTACATCAAGAGCACATGCTGTACCCGAGTTAAGAATAAGTGACTTACCTCTCTGTACTCGAGCACCATATAGATGAGTTTTTTCACAGCATCTTCCACATGAATACACAACTCTTGAATGACATCCAAATCCTGATTCATGATATTCTGTTTCTGTTTCACATCTTCCATAAAATCTTCCTCAAATGTACCCGAAAAATATTCCTCTATGAACATCATGTGTTCAGTCGAATTCTTCCATATTTCCTCACAAACATCTACAGATTCCGTCAAACTATCCTGTGATACATATGTAAGCATTGTTGCCTGTTCCATTCCTTTCATCATGGGCAATGACAATTGAAACATTTCATCCATAGTCAGGTTTGACTTGAAATCCCACGTATGGTTCATTATATCAGAGTACAAAGAATCCACATACTGTGAAGTAGCCTTAGCTCTCGTCACATAAGTCTGAAGTGTGGCTTTCTCTAGCATTAATTCATCTGTATACACAGCATACACAACTGGAAGAAAGAAAAGGAACATATTTTATGATTGTTCTAAATAGTTATACCTCACCTGTAACATCTTTTTATCCTTACGCACCACAGGTTTACACTCCCCTGCCTTTGTACAGTAATATCCTGGCTTACAAGTCTCCGTATGGCACATGCACTCTTTCTCTACAAATTCATTCTTGCAAAAGGGTGTTTCTCCAGGCTCAATACATGCACCGTTGAACCAAGATCCACTGGAACACGTGCCCTGGTCACCACGACCACACTTTTTATCCACATACCCTTGAGTACAGTGGCTTAAAGGACAATACAAGTAGGTAGTCACTGGTACTATGTCTTTTTTTGCTACAGGATTTGCAGGTTCATATCGATATTGTGTTTGGTAAATATCTGTTTTCCATTGCTTGCCAGACATCACGCATTCAAATTCATCCAAGGGATCTCCGCAAGAACACTCAAAAGCTTTATGATCATACACCCGCGATGCCTCACGGGGTTCCGAAGGTTCCCAATTCACACGCAGACCCTCTGTGACTTGACAGTGGTCATGGCACCCGTCTTTTGCGTCTTCGACAGAACTATATATATGGTTGTAGCATAACTCACGAAGACAACTACGACTACTTTGGAAGTTGCCAAAGGATACTTTATCTTCCACATTGTATGTGGTATAATCCATGCTTAACGAAGATATCAGTGCTTTAAACGTGGCGCTCATACTTACTGGAATTGATTTGCCATGATAATACCCAGTCTCTATAACAGTTCCGCTTAAATCTGTGAACACACCCCATCTAGGTGATAATTGATGATAATCATTATATTTTTCAGATTGTGCTGAAAAAAACAGACGGTCCCCTTCACGTAAAGGATGTACTGTTAATGTATTATGTCCACCAAGATATACATATCCTCTAATCATTGGTCCACCATTCGGATTGGGTTCCTCGACAAACACGCCTGTAAACTCTGGAATAGTAAGGTCTGCTGTGAAATCAAGACACTCGTCACCTTCCCCACAAGGGGTCCCACACGCTATGTTAAGCTTTGAAAGTTCGTCGTATAATCCACCGAGTTCGGCAGCTTTATCATCTGTCAAGTACTCTATCTCTTTTTCAAAAATGTCATTTTTTTTCTGATTTATAAGACCGATCCTCCCTGGGGTAATAGGAAGACTGTCAGCCACAGTAGTGGATGTAGCGTCGAGGGCACTCTCAAACCCCCCAAATGTCAACGTTTGCATGTTGTCATAAATCGAACGCAAGTCCGTCATATTAACCCAACTAGAATAGCTATATCTGAGAAGATAATCAGACGTATGTGTTTCGGACCCATCATCGTTATATATAACCGGGTTCGCTATTAGTTTATAACTTTCGTACGCGTTAGCCGATGCACAGAATGAATCGTCTGGACATAGCAAACTGACCCCTTCTTCGGTTATAAAACGAAATCCATGTTGTGTTGCAGAAGAACCTAATGCATATTCTTCCTCCTTCACCAAATCCGTTCGACCAAGCAAAGTGTTAGGGTCAGAGTGCCACATTGTAAGATTATTAAATGTACCAAGTGGATTATCTTGCTTCCACTGATCATAATCAGCGTTGTTGTAGATGTCATCAACTCTGCTACCCGAAGTATAAATGTGAAACAGCCTTTCGTACGTGTGATATGTAGTAGTATGGGAAACGCATTTTGTCGCACATGCATGCTGCAACACGTCTCTATCCGATGTTTGCCATTTGAAACAGTCTGCTGCTGGAGCGTTTTCATAATATTCGTCATCTGGAATACACTCTAAACTAAAATCAAGATCCGGAATACACCCAATAACAGTTGTACGGTACCTGTGCTTTGCATTCATTGCACACTTATCTGCAGAGTTTGCAGAGTTATACTCGTCCATGTAGTTACTGTACATATCGTATAAACTGTCATAAGTACCATCGCCATCACCAAGCAACTTTTCCAGGACATCGGTCTCAGATGTTACACTAAGAGCAATTGCATTCTGGTTAGCATAGTCCCTCAAGACATCATAAGCTGTTTCAGTTTGGGAGGATTTATCTTCATATCCGTCTATATCACCACCAGTATAATATTTATATAATGTATTCAATTCTCCCATACGCGTTAGCACTGTTCTTGCTGTGTACATTTGATCATTTAGCGCTGACATATAATCTTTGAGATTTTTGTAGTATATTACCTTATCCCACATACTCATGATTTGTTTTGCTATATTTTCCAATCGCCTGTCTAATATTTCTGCTGCAGTGGGGTTTCTTACTATATTATCCGTGTTGGTTTGGTAGGATATTTTGTAATAGTCATTACGCTCATAATAAGGACCCTTATCCACAGTCGCATCAGACCCCATTTTGAAACAAACGCACCTCCCGAGTTTGTGAATAGGATCTGGAACGTGATCTTCGTCTGTTGTTATCCAAAAGTATGGATAATTCAATGCAACGCACGATTCATAGCAATTTTGTAAACGTTGTGAAGGGCGGTCAAAAGAATTGTCGTTCCTAGATAAGTATTCTTCGTCACCCGAGCAATCTCGCCAGCCACAAAACGTTGTTATGGTCTCGGATGGAATATAACTCGATGTGGATACATTTGTCAGAGTATACGAACTGGTGGTGGTGGTGATGGTTTCTTCTACGTGTATGTTCTCATCTAATCGACCAGTGACCACACCAGTAAAAGTAGGTACCTGGTCGAAACCAACGTCTAGAACCAACAAATCATACTCTGCCTTAATTTCAGCATCTCGGTCACTCTTGTACCCAGCCACGACTGCTGTCAGATCTGAATCTAATGCTGTTGTGCGGTCGAATGAATTAAACCTGCCATCGTTGCAGCCGAAAGGTCTGTTCACATCAGAAACCTCTTCCACGAGAGAAGCTGCTCCACTGTATGCAGTGCACTCGTCACGTGTTTTTACTACTGCGTACCCCGAGTCGTCACATGATTCTGTGGTGATAACTATTTCATCCAACAGGGTTGGGACGTTCATTGTCCCATCACAATAACCGTATCGGTTCAAAAAAGGAGAAATTTTTCCATTTTCGTACATATTAAAAGTCGTATCCACATGTGGGACAGCTGTGTCAAGTGTACACACGCCAACATCATAACCAGACAGTTTCACAGAATATTTCCTAGACACATCCACCTTTTGTGGATCTAAGGAAAACACATGTTTATCATACACGCTGTACCTTATATCAGCACAACTTATCGGTACATAGTTGGAAGGGCGTGAAGTACTCAACTGCAGCTCTCTGTCACATCCCCTGTCTGCTGCCAACTTGTCAGGAATCACCCCATCCACAATATTCCATTTCAAATAATTCTCAATAGGACCACCTATAGTTTTACCATGGACTACACCAAGAAGAAGAAATATAAGGTACATTTATTATAATTCAAGTAAAAGTTATAGTCTTCATTTTTAACACGAACAGCACTGGTTGTTAATATATTCTGTCGGGTCTGTAATTAAGGCACAAATATCATTCTGACACAGGTTACCATCAAAACCAGAATCGCACGAGCACTCGTATTCCATATGCTTATCAATACATTCCCCATGACCACTACAAGCATTGGTAAAACAATCGTCTATACTGGAAATACAGGTATCACCTTCCCAACCATCTATGCAATTACACGTTGCTTTTGAAGCCCCATTGTGGCATTCTCCATTGTTACATGGCGTGTCATCACAGTGATTAATGCTGTAGCATTGATCACCGCCATAATCATCATCACACGTGCAACTATACGTGCCAGGCAAATCTGTGCACGTCCCATGGGTGCCGCATGGGTTCTTTAAACATTCGTTTACGTTTTCACAAACTGTGTTTCCCAAAGGCGATGCATATCCCGTGGGACATGTCTCACAATGTGTTTCTTCAGAAGCATTCCAGCCAGTTGCAACATAACCCTGACCAGGATCACATAAGAAATCCTCACATGGAGACTCTGCTGTATACTCCAAGTTATAATCTGGAAATGCACAAGGTTCGCAGAATCCACTGGTACTATTATACCCCTTCCCAATACCACAGCGACAAGAGTGTCCACCAGGGGCGGTCGTAAACCCATTTAAACATTCGCACACGTGAGTACCGTTGCTATCTACACATCTCCCATGGTCACAGACTTTACCATCGCAATCGTCTGGATTCACAGTACAGTGTCCCGATCCACCTGTAGCCCACCCAGGGTAACAATCGCATGTGTAGCCCAACTGTCCATCCATACAATGCCCATTCACGCAGGGGTTCGTTTCACAATAGTTGATATTTACAGTACACTTGCCCGTTTGAGCATCCTCGGTATATCCAGTGTTCGAACAGTCACACACCCCATCCGAACATGCCCCATGTACGCAATTTACATTTGCACATGGATTTTTTGACACAGTGCATAGACCCGAACTACCCTCGTTATACTCAGTTTCAGTACAGTCACATGTGAATGAATTTATACCGTCATGGCACTCCCCACCATTTAGACAATCGCCACAATCGTCTTTGTTCACAGTACATAGACCTGTGGTAGTGTTGACTTCAAACCCAGATTGACCACAGTCGCATTCAAAATCTAGGTGTTTTTCTGTACATGTCCCACCATTCATACAACTGGTCGGACATTCAATCGTTTCAGAATCACAATATGTACCTTTGAACCCTGGACCGCAGGCACATGAGAACGAATTTATACCATCGGAGCAGGTGCCTCGAGATTTGCACGAGTCTGATTCACAGTCTTGTATGTTCACGGAACATAGACCATCGCCGCCCACTTCAAACCCAGTTCCAGTACAGTCGCATGTGAATGAATTTACACCATCAGTGCACTCCCCACCATTCAGACAATCGACACAATCGTCTATGTTATTTTCACATCTGTCTCCATTATAACCATTTGGGCAATTGCAAGTGAAACCACCTACCTCATTCACACAGCTCCCATGCTCGCAAGGGGTTGTAGAACAAGGTAGAACACACTGGAACTCATCACCATCTGGCACACACTGTTGGTGAGATTCACAATCATTTTCTATACATGGGTCAGCCACCGCTTCCAAATTTGCCACTGTGAAAGAAATGCCATCTCTATAAAAACTTTCTTGCTCTGTCATTATAACTGGAAATTCATATCCCAATTTGTCGTTGTAAAATGAAATTTCATACTGAGGAGAAGAACTATTTATCAATTTTTGATGAAAGAGTATCCCAGTGGCATCGCAAACAGTCATCTGATCTCCATCAGCAACCAGCCCGAACACAATGGTGAAATCCGATATAGTGACATCACAGTTTGAACTTGTTTTGTCTGAAAAACTTTCGACTGTAACAAGTTTCAAATTCTTCTTGGTCGTTGCACAATCACCACGAACCGACATCTTACAAATTTCATATGTATCTCGATCTGCATTTGATACTGTTACAGGACCATCTACAAGCATCTGTGCTATCAAATCTTTTTTCCTCTGTCGTGCTACTCCAATACTCAGAACTTTATCCCATGCTTTGGAACGAGACCCGCCCGCTAAAACTGCAACATCCGAATCTATAACAGCCTTTATTTTTTCCAACATGGTTCCTGAACAAAGAAACCCGTCACATAATTCGCAATTCTCACCAGAACGTCCAGCTGCACATATGTATGTATTATTTTTACAACTTCCAGAACCCCCGTTTAGAGCCACTGGAGTTCCCTCGTTACATTTGTCGCATCGGTCTCCTGACCATCCGTCTAAACACTCACACCCTGTTGTGTCTGATGAACTAGAATGTAAACAGTCGAGTTCGATACAAGCCGTTTGTCGATTATGGCTAAACCACCCCTCTGGACATGTTTCACATGGTGTAGATGCGTCCTCATCGCCATCATACTTCCCCGCCTCACATTCCTGACATTCTGTGTTTAATTCGTGCCCGGATGTACACGTATCACATTTATCACCTGACCAACTTGCCGAACATACCGGACCAGTTATGTCACACGATTCACAATGATCACAATGATCACAGTTATAATCACATGTGCTCTCGTCTCTCTTCAATACCCCATAGTCGTGGCATGTGCAAGTGTATGTATTATTACCGTCTTCACATGTCCCATAACCACAATCGTCACAATTGTTTTCATCCACGCAGTGAAAACCGATAGAATGTTCGTAACATGTACATGAAAAGATATCACCTTCACACATCCCATTATCACACATCGTACACGGTTCTATCTGGTCACATCGATCTCCCCATACCCCTGTATTGCACTCGCAGGTGGTTCCATTTACAACCCCGTGCAGGCAACCGATACCAGTAATAAATTCATCGAAACAGGTCTGACTCTCTCCGAACAGTGGAAAATCAGTGCACGATGCATAAGATCCATCCGGGGTGACGCCATCGACTTCTGTATCGAATGCGTATATGTAGTACCCAGCTGTTTCTATTTTACTTTTCTTCACAGTCACAGATTTCCCGAAAACATCTTTGAATTCTGTACCCTCTGGGCATTGGAAAGCAATGCGAGCGTTCTCTTTACTTACCATGCCTAAAGTGAACAAATCACCTTTGGAGTTGGCATCCACATAGGGGTCATTCAATCCATCTTTCACGCATTGGGGTAAGGTCGTATTAAAGCAGAATGAATCTGCATACGGACTATCTGACTGTAACTCCTCTAGGTCTCCACAGTCAACCCGACTAATACAGGTGACATCTGCATTTGTATTCCGCACTGCATACTTATCACTCCCGCACTGCTGGAAAGCTATACACTCTTCCTTATTTGTCTCTGAATTCCTTCCACTATACCCTTCACACGGGATACAGAAATCTCCTTCCTGTATAAAGGTCGATTCCTTGCTTTTCTGACAAGATTTCAAGGGTATACATGTGCGATCTGTTGCATTGTCCCCATGTTCCCAATATCCTTCACAGTCGGACATGTCACTATATTGAGCACACACATTTACATTCGTCCATGTATTGTCCGGGCATAATTCACAAACAACATCTTCGTATGGTGTATGTGTTCCACCATACCCTGCTTCACACTCGGAATAAAACTCACACTGTGTACCATTCCAAAAGCCTGTACTACATGACACATCTGCACAATAACCATTATAACACCCCTGATTTGTGCAATCGCTGTTTGATGTACATGGTACAGATGTACCCCCAGACACAAAAGTATCTCTGGTCTTACATGTGCTCAAGGTAACACCCACACTTGCATCATATTCTTCGTAATCGGGGTCGCTACACCCCCAAACCAAAGAATCTACACAACTGTCTTCACCATAGTATGTGCACACATTCTCCCCATCGTAACAATTCTTGGCTCCAGGTGCACACTTTTCATAATACACAGAATTAACACAATACCCATCTGTAATGATATTGTCCCCACACAGACAGGGTTCTGTCGCCTCACCGGAACAGACCGAGACTGCCAAACAACCCTGGGGCGTCTTAATAGTCGATGGACTACAAAAACTATCATATTCACACATCTGACCATAATATGGGTGGTCACAGTCGCATCTGTTGGTATACGTGCCATGAACGCAGTGGTTCTTGACTTCGATATGACATATAGACCCCTTGTTAGACTCACATTCGTATGTGCCGTCGTCTATGTCATCGGAACTACAGCAAACACCTCCTTTACCACACGCTTTGCCAACATCACAGTCACATGCCAAAACATTGACCACATGTATGAACATCAGAACAAGCCATAACATTTCTTGGTCGGGTACAGATATTTATACCGTCATAACAGATGTTACATCCAACGTTGATGTATATATATTAGTCAAAATGTTAATAAAATGTGGTGGATCATATTTCTTCTCATTTCCATGGTCTGTGCAGACGATGACGAGTGGGATATTGGTAAACCAGAAATGCCTGTATTTGAGCCTGCCCACACATCCAGACTCGCTTTCACCTCTGTACAACAGGCTTTCGACTGCGCTGCTAATGGAATGGATCGAAATGCAGCTACCGAATCGTGCCCCATGTCCAATGGGTATTATCAATATGACTATAACTACAAAGACGTAATAAAGGAAATGTATAAAAACTGTTATAACAACGGACATGGTCCACCCAAAAGATATGAACAAGAAGAGTCTATATGGGACATCGAGACAGGTTATGTAAGAACCATAAAAGCCGGGGCAACAGACTGCAGTATCCCCGACGAAGGGTTTGAAGCCCGTGCGAGCGACTGGGTGAGAGATAAAGAAATAAGCGACACGGACAAACTCGAGACGTCCATGAAGTTATATCATGCGTATCCGGATACAGGAAACAATGACTACCATTACAACAATCCTGAAGAAGAAACGACAACTGTGGATTTATTTCTTGGTCGTCAGTATACAGATCGCCGCGTTTGGTACCCTTACAACACAGAAAACGCCAGAGATCAGGCTATCAGATATGCGAGAGAACTTTCTTCTTTACACAACCAAGACGCAAGCGGTCGAACTGAAATGTGCAGGTTGTGGAATATTGTTACTAACAGAGGTCTCGAGTTCCACGATGTACCCGAATACGACAAACACCAAGAACTAACTTTAAAAAGCATGCTTCACCAAGCGATAGTGAAATACGATATTGAGATACTGACTGATACCTGGGTCACCCTGACGAACGACAATTTCGACGAAACAGTGGAAAATCTAGCTAGGAATATCACTAACGACCCGAGCGGGCTAGACAATAAACCCAAATTCAGCCTGCGTTTAACATGCGAAGACTATGGGTATGAAAAAATCACAACAGCCGAACTTAATGACCCCGATTTTATACACAGAATAGAAATGAATCCCACAATTATGTCCGACGGTTCTGACATAGACCGGGAACCCTCCAATGTTGATGTTTATATATGGTCGAGTTATGCTAGCCAGGTAAAAGAACGGATCAACATAAATAACAAGAACCTGACTATTTTATCTACCCCCGAGGATGCAGTTTTGCCGACTAAACACGACAGATACAATCACTGGGAACTCGAAAAACTTGAAGAGCAGGGCAGGGTAAACGAAAACGAGGCAAGAGAAATATGGGAGATCTGTGAAAAGAAAGTATTTGAAGAGAAAGAAATCGAGTGTGAATCCTCTCAAGAAGGCTTGTTTTCAGATATTTTTTCTGCATTTAGTGGTCCCTGTACGAGATATGCTGTTCCAGATATAGCAGAGTGCATGCAAGATACCAAAGACCGTGTAGAAAGGGGGAGTAAAGACAATATGGATACTTTTTTGACCAGAATTGAAGTACTTAAGAGCAATACTAATAGTTTATCACTGGGTTATGATCAACCAGGTTCATGTAATTTTAACGACGACACGGCATTTGCATTTAAATACTGCTATAACGAATATGATTCGTCGAAAGTTAAGGCATTGCCCAATTCAAAATTATTTTGTAAAATAAATTATAAGCACCAGCCCGTTCAAACAGACCATTTGGGGGGTGCGAATTACAAGTACGTTATGGAAAGAACCCTCGATGCACATTACGCGGTCATGTCGTGGGCACATGTTAACTGTTTGGACAGTGATGACGAATATTCATGTCTGCTTGGATCAAATGACATAAATGTAGCCACTTTTGCAGCGACTTTACCACTACCATTTGGATTTCAAGCTGGGTTTACACGCAAGACGTTAGCAAAATCAGGGTTTATGTTTATCGTATACGATGAATATAGTTTTTGCTTGGTCAATAAAGAAAAGGCGATCGTATCGGGACCTAGGCTCGCATGGCAACCTGGTAAAACGAAAGATGCCTATGACAAACTGGTCAAAGAACAGGGCTCAAAAGCGGTCACTGGCAAAATGTTTGCTAAAGCAGCAGGGGAAAATATGAAGAAATCCTTCTTGAGTCCTTCAAAGTATTTTTTTAATAAAGACTCGAAAAATATTGGAGGGGCGAGCAAATTTTTAATTGGAAATATTGGAAGAGAAGTCACGAATGCTAATGCCAAGTCCTTCAGTAAAAGTTCAGGTATACCAACCAAATTTGAAACGGAATACTGGGTAGAAGAAGGTTCGTGTAATCATATGGAAGACGACTGTAAACTTAAAACTAAAAAGTTCACATGGCAAATGGTCGCAGGTTCTGTGAGTTTTATCGGTTCAAGTGCCCGTGTTAGCTACTATCGTGTATACGAATCGCCATTGTCAGATAATGGGTTAAGTTCATTCGGTATGGGAGCTGCCAATGTTATTCCAGGTGCAGCTTGGATTGAAAAGGCATTTGCTTCGGGATGGGATCGGTATCTTCGCCATACGAAAGCTATCTTAAGACTCGTTCCAAATATGGGTCAGATTATAAATATGAATATGGGTAGACCTGGAGCTGTAGGTGGAAAACCAAAGAAAATGGGTATGAGAAATATTCTAAATGAAGTCCAAGTGTCTGTGGAGTGGGCATATGGGAGAGGTGATTTTTATCTCGTACACCCCAGTGGTAGACATAAAATGAACGTATGGAAAGACTACCACGAACCCAGTGAAAAATACTGGTCAATTGAACTTTACAAGGAACTTTCTCACACACAGCCAAAGATGCCACTTGTTGATTGTTTCTACCCGTTCGAGAAAGATGACGATGCCATCATGAACAGGTTCCCAGTAAATTCATGCCCAAATAACGACAAACACCACGACTACACGCCTGTTGCTGCACCGTACCGTGAAGCCCAAATGCGGATTCCAGTCACTCACTTCAGGTTTGAAGCCCCAGGTGCACACTATCAACTAAGAAGGAAAGCGTGTCCAGAATACTGCCACAACCCTCCAGATATTGCAATCAACACTGTGACAAGCAGAAATAAACCCCTGCAACTCAACTTATCGCCAAATAAAATTAAATTACGTGCCAACATGAATCTAACCCACCTGCCGAATTTAGACAACAGTTTCATATACGGAAGAGGTGTAAACTTTGATTACGACCATGTTACATACAATCCATTCGCTATCACAAGGACAGACGAAACATCCGGCAAGGTTACTGTGAAGAAACAATACATAGAATTACAACACGATACTTGTGAAACAATGGGTCTTACACCCATCTTTATGTTAGACCATGAATACAACAAACATCTGGCAAGACTATTTTATGGCAAGTATCATAAAATTCAAGCAGATACTTTTGAAAATGAAATTAGAGAAGACGATTTTTTCGAAATAACTATAGACGAAGCCGGTACAGTATCCAGAAAAGATATAGACGAAGACCCAGATGAAGGGCAGCAAGGGATACATAGCAAAATGAACCGTCCCTATGGTCTTCTAGTTAGCACACCGGGTGAAGCGACAAACGAACAATGGATGCGTCAAACCGAGCGGATTGTATATGGACAAAAATCTACCATCCCGGGAACAATTGCAAAACATGCAGACTGTAGTTACGACTACAGATGCATATGTCTCCCAGAAACTGAATATGCCTATGTACAGTACAGTAATGCCAACAAGTCAGCCTCACTATTCATGCACCCCATTCACACGTACCAAGAGTGTAAAATTGCACATCAATATCTCAGTGATTTTACCGACGAATCAATTTTCAAACCACTCGAATACTATATGAACAGACAGTATACAAAGAGCGGAGTAACTGTTATTCACGACAAAGATAAAAAGTTCGGATGCATCTACGAAAACGATGTTGTGTTTAACGACCATCCTGACGCAAAGCTTAAAGTAGATCAGACAAGTGTTATCAAATTACACTTTTACGATATTATACAAGACGTAGAGTCTTACCCGAGATATGTTCATGTAAAGCCCACAAAGTTTAATGGAAGCAACATGCACGAGTCAACCAGGCAAAAACTTGATTCTCTCGTTACTCAATCCATACAACCATTGGAGGGTCACAGGGTGAAACAAGTCCAACAAGTATTTCAAAATAATACTCTCGGGTACTTTCCACGAGAATTAGACTATCAAGCACTAAAAGATATGGACGCTGTTCATGTTGTTAGCAAGCGCGTTAGCATCGATAGGCTTACTTCCTGGAAATTCGTTGACAAATATTACAATAAAAACAGAGACAAATTGGAAGAATACAGTTCAGAATATGACCAAGAACTGATGATTAATGTCAAATATATATCTGAAATAGACACGTATGACCGCTGGAACCCAACACAATTGCCAGAGGGCAATGCAGACTATAGTTTTGTACAGAATTTGGGACTTTTCACAAATAGTACTGTCATCACTGTACCCGACGTGGACTTTATCTACAAAGGACAAGTATCCTTCCATGGTAAAAACATACCTATGAAAAAGATACCTGGAACTAATCTGGGCAGTATAGAGACAATTTATAAGTGTGTCGGTATAGTCGGTATAGTTAATAAAGATCCATGTGAAAGCTCTGGGGGTACATGGAATGGAAAGTGTACTTTCAATGTAAACAAAGAAGACTGTGCAAAGTTAAAGTTTAAATTTGACATTATTGACACAGCAAAAGGCGGCGCGGGCTGCACTGGGGATATTACAACCTCAGAGTCCTCCTGTGATGTAGCGACCTCCTGGGAGGTAACATACAAACAAGACGGGGTCGAGTATTCAAGTTTAAGTGTCATCTTAGACAACGCCGATTCGTGCCACGACTCCCTTATGCTACCTAACAGGTGCCCTAAAGGATATGGTATGGACGGGGATCTTTTTGAGATATGCTCTAACAATTCTTTTACTGCAAAAAGCACATGTCTAGATATGGTTGGCACATGCTCCAATCCTATATTTGACAGCAAACCCACTTGCCTACACGGAAAAGGCATATGGGGAATTTGCTCCAATACAACATATGATAACAAGAACACTTGCCTACAAGAAAATAGCACATGGACAGAATCTTGCTCTATTCCGGGCGTCCAAAACGAGACAATTTGTAGTTCTACACCCATACACACCTGGAACTCGACGAATCCATGGGCTAAAAAACCCAAAGACGACTATGGGATACCCTTCGAGTATGGTAATCAGCGCCAATGTGCCCTATGTCCTGTAGTTGCTACATGCCATGCCCAGTGTGGTTGTGTTGATGGCGAATGTTCGAGGCGATTCTCTTCGCTATGTTTAGACTGTCTCTCGCCAGAAGGTCGATACAGGTGCCAAAGAGATATCACAAGATGCGATACACCCGGGTTCATACAGGTACAGACTCGCAGGGGTGGAGCAGGCGCGAGAATTTCTACACACTGTGCCAAAACAGACATAGACCCAAAGGAAGAGACAGAATGGAATTCAACTACCCTTCAAAAGGAATACTGGGACAGGGATGAACCGTTCTTTCCTAAAATGTGGAAGGACGGTGAGACACAGTACGTCCGAAACGAAGAGTCTTACACAAAGTACCTGACTTGTAAATCTGGATATGTGCCTGTTCGATCCGGCAATGGTATAACCTGTTCAGGCTACGTTTGTGAACGCTGTCCACATACCTTCTATGAAAAGGACCAAATATGTGTCAAATGTGGCGAACGAGAAGTGGCTGGGCATTTATTAGGGAGCTCTTCTGTTGCAGGCGAATGTTATAAAGTGGATGTCCCCATTGGACACTTCTTTGACTCTCAAAACCAAGCTGGTGTTACTATTTCACAAGGATGTAGCATTGGCACCTCTTTTGTCACTCAAGAAACTTGTGAGGCAGAGAGCGTAAACACATGGACACTCTGTAGCGATGGTTCGGGCGCCACAGAGGATGTCTGTCTCAGTCAAAAGGGCACTTGGGATGCAACATGCGACATTCTACTTATTATGAACGAACAAGACTGTACTTCAACCCCTGTAAATACATGGGGTACATGTGACAACACACGATTTGATAACAAGGAAGATTGTCTCATAGAAAAGGGTAAATGGACCAACCCTAAATATTATCCCTTTGTATCACACTGTGACAACTGGCTCATTCACCCAGCAGGGTCTATGGGTGCCTACCAAGACGAAGTAAACCAGCTTTCGTGTAAAACAACAAATACATCCCACACCAATTTTGGCGAATATGCCACCTTTTATCCAACAGGTGCAACGAAAACAGAACATGTACCCGGGGTTCGAGTAAATCAAGCAAGAACCAAAGCAGTGCCATGCAAAGACGAAGAGATATGTAACGGAGAAGAAATTGTAGGTTGTGCACCTGGGTGGATATGGTACCAACAGACTGTTGACAGAGACGATGACGAATGTCAAAAATGTAACCAAAACCCTAATACTTTCAACATGCATAATGAAAAAGACAACTACGAATTCTGTGATGGATCTCATCGCTTCAAGTGTGCAGCTGCATCGTACACAACCGTCAAACCAAGTACCTTTTCGAACAACTATGTAGGTGTTCGCTCCACATGGATTGAAAGTAACCTCTACGTACCAGAGAAATTTAACTGGGCAAACTTCCAAAACTGGGAATTCACACCTGCGGATAGTGATGCCTATTGGATTGATTCACCAAATAGCCGCATTGAGACATACACCATCGGTATTATCGATCGTGTAACAGACAATACAGCTTTTAATAAGGGTGAACAATGTTTCCCTGTTCCTGACGATTCTTATGCACTTCCAAACCAGTGGCAGAAAATATCGTGCGGCGACTTATCCCCTTTATGTGAACACAGAACATTCCATAAAGTGCTTACCGATTTACCCAAATGCACAGATGCGCCTAAATATACGTTGTCAAATGCTATAAAGGGTCAATGTTACGACGATATTGAAAGATATGACTCTACAATATGCACAGACGGAACGTTACCGAATGGATGCAACAAGGAATACTGCACACGGGAGGGTCAGTCCAACTGCTGGTGTGGCGAAGAGTCTGAAGAATTTTGTACCATGGGGTGTGTCGAAGGTTTGTGTCAAGAAATTTGTGGTGACAAGGTATGTGAGCCATATGAAGTCTGTTACGGGGAGTTCAATGCCATCCAATCATTTGCCCAGTGTGTCATAGCGTGTCAAAGTCCCAAGAGCAATTACTGCTTGTATAAAGACCTCGATGTAACTGCAAACCCAGATGGAAAACTCGTATACTGCAGGCATTATAATGAAAACTGGAATGTAACACCTCTGAACTTGGTCGATAGGGTTAACCCTAATGGCGGTCCCTGTTTCGACGAGATGCCGAATATACCCGAAACCCAGTGTTTGTTGCCAGACTCTGCTGAATGCTTTTGCGGTAGGGTATTTATTCAAGATGACGTCGCGTGCTACTTTGGTGATCGAGGTCCTGAAGTTAAACCAAAGTGTGATCTACCTCAGGACGATCGCACATGTACATTTTCAGAAAGCAGTGATGGAACATGCATGTGTGGTCATGAACTTATTGATAAAGGCGGTATATGCTACGATAATGGAAATAACTGTTCTGATGTAACAACACAAAAGAGCTGTATATATACACTTGGTGAAGACGAAAGTGTCAACATGAAAGGATGCCAGCCGGAAGGATCTGAAATAAATGCAGCAAAATGTTCACAAGGTCATACTATTGAAAAGAAATACGGAGAAATCACAGCCGATGCAGAGATGAAATGTTTAGGGCAGGAAGTTATAAATATAAAAGGTTGTTTTGACCCGGCTGCTGACAACCATAATGAGTTCGCTACAATACCTACACAATGTATCTATACATAATTTATTTTTATTAAGATTGACAACATGTACTAAAGAAATTATCACTAGTGAGCAGTTCCTGCAAATAAATATCCCAATATTGAGACCAACTAACTAGTGGTTCGTTGCAGTATTCACCCAGTCTGTTCGATGCAGAACCACATGTCTCCCGTTCACAGCATTCACTGTAGTTGTTATCGCACCCTTGAATACGATCCCAGTAAGAATAAGAGCCTGAAGCACAGTATCTGGACACATTGTCTTTAAACTTAGCCTTAAGGAAAGACGGAGACCCATCAATATTTTCACACGTATGCTGTTCTGGACACACCTCCACATAATTGCAACACAAAGTTGCGAAACTCTCAGCTGTGAAACTACCACCGGTCCGACCATACTTTTCATAATATGAAATATGACCACCATAAGAGTCGCAGTTGGGCATCTGGTTGCCCACATAGTAAGGTTCAGAACCCTGGTAATGTACAGTATCACTAACCGACTCCTGGAAGCGGGTATCTTGGTAGCAGCTGGTGGTACTTGTTGTACAGCATTTGCCAAGCTCATACTCTGAGGATGCACACACTTCATTATCAGCAACGTCACAGTACCGTTGCCAATCTATACGCGAATTCGAGTCCACATTTTCCTTACAATTATACGATCGGTCACACATGGGTTTTTTTTGACAACACTGGTCTGTGCAAACGCCCCCACAGTAATCAACACTGGTAGCCGCCTCCGAAATAGCGTTACATGTTATAATATCACAAAAGTGATTGTTTGGTGTGCAACACGTTGTTTCGTCGCACTCCTTACCACAATATAATGCGCTATGATTGTATTTATGTTCATTTGGACAGACATATGGAGTTCCACTGTTAAAGATATTGCAATAATGCGTATCGGGTATCTTCACGCAACAATCAAAAGCATGAGTCTCGAAAAACTTCCTCTCGTACCCATCTACATATTTATATCCATATGGACAGTCGTACCTTTCACACACATCTTTGTCTGTGTCAATATCACAACAAGTTGTTGAAATGCGTTGATCCAATTCTCTCTTCTCATAAGACTGATATGAAACTGAACAACATGTACCACTTTCATAACAATCCCCAGCTGACGAATGCCTTTGGACGCTATCGCATACGGTATAGCCAGGCGAGCAGGGGGTTCTGATCCCATAAATGCACCCCTGTCTTGTGTAACCCCCAGAAGTAAATGTATCAGTCGCCCAACCTAGCGGACATGCCCCATTAACACGATGTTCACATACTACATAATCCTTTAGCGTCTGGTCGATTGGGTGGAATGGAAATTCCCGCAGGCTCATAGTGGCTAAAGATGTACACCAATCAGAACAGTCGTCTTTAGGACCTTCGCATGGACCCGTGTCTGTGCAATAACATTCTTCACCCACCATTTGGAAAAAATCATTACATTTAGAAGAACATGCCTTTGGTGTTGCATAGAAATTTTTACCGGTTTCTGCATTCCACACACGTATGTTGGCTGCAGAACCAGATACAATCTTAGCCCCATCAGGACTCCAAGAAACTGAAAGCACATGTGCACCAATGTTCACATTTATAAGCTCGTCTCCAGACGTAACATTCCACACACGCATGGTGGAGTCATGAGACCCAGACACGAGCTTTGTGCCATCGGGACTCAATGATATGGTCAATACATTATTTTCATGTCCAGATATAGTTTTTAGAAGATCACCATTTAATGTGTACACCCTGATAGTATTGTCACCTAATCCAGCTATGACCTTACTGCCATCGGGGCTCCAGACCACAGACCTCGGAATATCACCAGGATAAATTTGTACAACGTTTTCTGTCTGAAGATCCCAGATACGTATAGAATAGTCTTCACAACCAGAAACAAGCTTAGTCCCATCTGGAGAAAACGATACAGACCTCACCCAGCCAGAGTGCCCCAGATTATGCAGCTCGTCTCCAGATGTAGAATTCCATACCCGAACGGTACGGTCGAAAGACCCGGACGCCAACTTAGTTCCGTCGGGACTCCAAGATACCGTCAGCACGCCAGAAGAATGCTTCAGATTATACAGTTCCTCTCCAGATGTAGCATCCCATACACGCACATAATTGTTGCTATGACCCGACACCAGCTTGGTTCCGTCAGGGCTCCAGTCCACTGAGAGCACATCACCAACTCCACCCAGTGGAGTTTCTGAGTTTCCAGTTGCAACATCCCACACACGCAGAGTGTCGTCATCAGACCCTGATACAAACTTACTTCCATCTGGGCTCCAGGACAGTGAATTCACGTCACCGTCGTGACCGCTCAGTATTGTTTGAATTTGCTGCAATGTTTTACTGCATTCTACTGCTCTACCATTTAACTCTACATCCACGAGTTCTTTTACCCCAGTGAATGTGGCTGCATAATCGCTGCACTTTTCTCCACAATATTCCGTGTTCACCAACCATCCTTCAGGACATGTTCCACTCTCACAGTGCCAACTTGCATCTGTGCAGCATGTGCTCTTGGAATCTTCGGTTGGTTGGAAATCGGTCTGAGTACAGTCTCCGTCACAAAAATCATCTGCCAAAAACGTGCAACTGAAATCTGTGCTATTACACATCTGATCGTAATCACAACATGTGCCCTCGAACTCGTATGTAAACACAGCTGTAGACGCATAGGTATCCGGATTTATATCTGCCACCTTGTATCCGTCTCGATCAGAGCATCTGCGATCGCTACACTGCTGATTCCAATCACAGCAAGACGCATCAAAGTCACAACCAAATCCTACGCAATGGTTGCCAACGACTACATGATGATTTTGAGGACATTCGTGCCCGTGACAATCTATCAACACATCGTGCATAGTCCAAGGGGATGCATAGCAGTTTTCAAGTGTTGTACCACCACATTTTGGGTGGATAACACTATCGTATATCATTTGTGTAGCCAAGTTGACATACACTCCTTCTAACATACATTCTGTGACTTCTGGAGTCTCATCCGAACAGCAGGCGCCGCCATCTGCAAAGTCCCCAGTAGTGCACTGGAAACCTGCACATTTTGCAGCTGTGTTCACCCCAGCAGTACATGCATCTTTTATTGAACTATCCGTACAAGGCTGTCCTGGTATCATGTTCGACGGACAATCGTCCAGGATCCTTTTGTCGCCCCATACATGTTTTTCTTCCTCACATGTTACCTGCGAAAGGTAACGTGCATCACTACACAATCCATCCCAAGTGTTTTTAATTGTGGTCACACACCCCGCAATTGTGTATATATCTGGAATGTCACACTTATCATATATCACACCTACATTGGCAGTGCAGTTATCATTATCTGTATATTGAGGGTCGCTGCATCCAGTAGTGACGTCCCATGTGTTTGACGTGTTACCACAGTCCGCTATAGTCGCACCATTCGAACATGTTTGTACCATACTTCCCATAACCAAACAAGCCTCCTCGGTTTTAAGACTCGGATCACTACACCCCCCTGTCCATGTATTCACAGATGTACTTTCACATGTAGATTCAACAATAATATCCGGGGAACTGCAAAAACCCCAGCATGATCCCTCAGAAACCCATTCATAAACACCCCCCATGTCACCCCCCATGTCACACAAACAATTTGATATCACACTGTTGTAGCAAAGGTTTACTTCCGCATCTATGTAGCACGCTTCAGTTTCATTATTTTTGACAATTGTACCACCTGAACCACCACATAAACAATCTGTCACCCTGGCTTGGGTACAAGGGCGATCTGCACAGAGTCCCATATATCTAAAATCGTTGTCGGCTGGACAGTCATCCATATTAGGTCCAGTCCACCTGCCTCCATCGCCTGACCGTGTGCACGTTAAGGTTTCTCCCTGTTTTACCAAGTCTCCTTTACATTTGCTCACACAGGTGTTATCCACCAACTCAAACCCTTCTTCACAGGCAGAGCAATAATTACCAACACCCAAGTTTTCGGTTGTGTTACCTCTCCAACAGTGCGCTTTGTCTTTACATGTCCTGTCACCTGCTTCCGAAGTTTTGCCGGTAAGACAATCCTCACAGGATGTTCCCACGGAGTAATGGTCGTTGGGGCAAGTGTCACAGCGAACTGCACCCTCAAATGTAGATGCTTTGCCATAATCACACGTAGTACAGTCACCATCCTCACCAAATGTCCCCATTGGACATTTACCACAGTAGGCATAGTCTTCGCTCGTAAACTGACCGTCTGGGCAAAAGACACACTCGTTCTGGAAGACTGTCTTACCCGCATCACACACCTCGCACTCCCTATCCTTGCTGAAAAATTTAACCCCGAGTTCAGGTGGATCACATGGTTCCAGACATTTATCGCACTGCCCATCCCAGTTTCCACCTACAAGACCACACTCTTCGCGAGTTAGCAATGTATCTTCCGTGCATGTCACACTGTTAAATCCCTTTGCAGTTGCAACCTCCCTTCCATCAAGAAAGTCTACCTCGCAGTAATATTCCGTGTCATCATTGATATGACTATGTCCTGAAAAATCCTCTTCTCCCCACACATACCACTCTTTTATGCGGACCTGTTTGCGACCATTCACCACCAAACAACCACGCAAACCCCCCTCGTACTTACAATTGCAGGCATACGGGTTGACCTTTGTAGTAGCAGTGATTTCTGAATCACTATTCAGCACATTGCCATTATCCAGGAGCAAGTTGGGGTTTATCTGGTGTAACTCTGATAATGTGTACCCCCTCGTTGAATCCATGCATTTATCAAACCTAAACTCTCCCATACACAGACCACATTCGCTCATATGCTGACCTTTAGCGCAAATATCACAAGTAAACGACACTTGCTTTTGATGTTTGCTTAAACTATCCAAATCCCTATATCTCCAACCAAGACCACACAAAGGTTGCACGAATGCTTCGTTGTTGTCAAACATACCTGTCGTGACCAAGTCTAGATATTCGTATACGTAGTCAAACGGGGGCACTGGGTCATACTTGGTTCCACAAACTGCTTTTTCGTCTATACACATGCATGTGTGATTATAATTCTGGCTGGTCACTTCCCCGAATCCACCAAGATAAGGTGTATATGCTCCACCCACTCTTCCACCGCTACGATTGCGACTACGACCCTCTATGTCGGGCAAGAAGAAAGGATAAACGTTCGTACACTCGTCGAAACATTTACGTCTGGCTGCTCTACCAACAAGCCCAACCACATCCACAACTTTACCTTCGGTTTTTATGCAGTACGTGGGACCACCCGGAGCCCGTGCCTCTAAAGGTTCCGTTCCAAAGAGGTCCCAACTGTCAATCGGACGACTAAAATCAGTATCTTGAAACATATAAGACATATCCGTCACACTCGATACGTTCCAGCGATCAATCATCTGATTGAATGAAGAATTCTTAAACATACTCTTCATATTCTCCACATTCACCACCTCCCAGGTCGAAATATCACCATTAAAGGTACTACCTTCAAACATCGAAGACATATCCGTCACACTACTCACCACCCAGCGAGAAATGTCTCCATTGAACTGTTGATTCAGAAACGCCTCCTTCATATTTGTCACTTTAAATGTCAACCAGTCGGAGATGTTACCATATGTATCTAAGGTGCCTGTCTTATCGTCACCAAACCACCCTGTTATAGCCCCAGGAAAGGTGCCATCATCCAGGGCAGTTGGTAGCGTGTTATCTATGTTGAACGCTGTTGTGCCAGGGAAGTAATAACCGTTCCCCATAAACATTTTATCTGTGTCCCCAATATGCAACTCCCATGAAGTCAAATCCACTGCGAAATGGGTGTTACCCTTAAACATTTGCTCAAATGTCGTCACCTTGCGAACATCCCAATGACGAATATCCTCGTTGAAATCACTCAGTTGAAACATACCTTTCATGCTGGTTACTTTACCCGTATCCCACTTTGCCAAGCTTGGAATGTTTATTTTATTCATAAACAGGTCCACCATAGATATAACCTCGCTCACATCCCAATCTGGCATGTCCCCGTACTTGGAGCTATCTATAGTGCCAGCAAACCAGCCTTCCACTGCTGCGTATATATTATTGTTTCCAATCGTAGTCAAACATTTACCATACTCGCCGAAGCGTTCATTCACTGGGACATTCGCTCTAGCTCGTGCAAAATGTTTACCGCATTTACGATAGCTGTAGCCTTGTGGGAACATAAGTTTTGCTGTCTGAAGACTGCTAAAATCTTTGTTGTCAACCGGGTGGTTAAAACTACTGGCAAATAGCATTCCATCTGCATGTACCACATTGCTCATGTCCCACTGCCGAATATCAGGATTACCAGATGTAAACAAGGTGGTCATATCTGTCACATAATGCACGTCCCAATCTTTCAAAGGTCCGTACAATACATCTGATTTAGTGGCACCCGCCTCCCACTCGCCTACCATCGTTTCCAGTGCCTGGCTGTCCACTTTACATGTATCATAGACAATTACACCACTCACACACAGTAAGCCATTGTGCATGCATTTAATGTTCGTCCCATTGCATGGGGGATAAGCCTGTATCAAATTCTTCCCTTCTGCGTCTTGCATGTCAGACCCCGCATAGATGTTTGTAATGTCTTTACCATCAAGATTCCAGCTAGTTCGAACAAAAGTCCCTGTAGACCCTGCAAACATGTTCCTCATCGATGTCACCGCAGATACATCCCACTTTGATATATCAGGCACTGCTCTATTCATGAATAATTCGTCCATATTCGTGACTTCACTTGTGTCAAAATCTTCGATATCGCCATAGTACTCGTGGGACGTGTTGCTGACAGCATCGCGAATATTCAAATCATTCAATTTCACACGACATTGAGTGTCCGCAACATCGTTTGAATATGTTCCAACTGGACAGTCCAGACACCTTTCCTCCACCAAATATTTGTTGTCCTCGCATGTTGTGGCACCAGTCTTCCAGCCAGTACTGTCCTGACACCGGTCACCAATATAGCCTACTTTACATTTACATTCGAACGAACCTGGACCATCACGACACTTACCATAGACACATGGACCATCCTCACACACGCCATGATCACATGATGTCACCGCACACTCGTCTATGTCTACATCACAGACCCCAGTGGTTTGGTTTACCTGATATCCCGGATAACAGATGCACATAGCTCCATCGACAGTCGAGTCAAAGTTTTCATTTTCAACTTTAGGATTACAGTGTCCATTTACACACAGCGCATCCGAGCACTGGCAGTGGTACCCTTCGTACCCATCATCACACCTACAACCTCCTACTGTCTGTTTGCACACCCCATTTACCTTGGCGCCTAAAAACCCAGTATTAGTCACTGGATCATTGCGCTCACAGCAGTCTATGTCACAATTATCCCCAGTTAATCTCGGGTAACAACCACATGTGTAAGTTCCTAGTGCAATGGCTTTACTCGTGTCCCATGTGTTGACAGAAGTTGACTCACACTCGGCGTGGTTACTGATATGAGAAATACTACAAGTAGAATCCCATGTACCCTTTGGGGCGAGACAGGACGTTTCGTCCATAAATTGGGGGTCACTGCATACGAAAAGGAATTCACCTTCATTCGTCCATGTGTTTGCAGAAGTTGACACACACTCGGCTTGGTTACTGATATAAGAAATACTACAAGCAGGTGTCCATACACCCTTTGGGGCGAGACAGGACGTTTCGGTCGTTTTACTGTGGTCACTGCACTGTATGTTTTCTTTATTGTTCTTTTTCCACCCAATACATGTGCTATTTTCTGGACATAAAGAACTTTCACACGCATTGTCATTGCAACATGGTTCGTAACCAAGTCCCCTATTAGAACATTCATCATCCGCATTTGTCGCATTTGTTTTCTCTGTGGCATCGTTTGTAAACCCTAACTTACACTCGGTACATTCCATTACCGGGTCTGACCCGAAGACGGCAGTGCCGGGAGTGTAAGTGCAGTCTTCTTCTCTGCAGCCTGGGCGGTTAGGCTCATCTGTGTCATCCAACTGGCATGTGCAACCGTCATCAGCACATATGCCCTGACCAGTACAGTACTCTCCCAACCAACCTTTGTCACATACACAGTGACCATCCGTACCAGCATCGCAGTAACCATGACCATTACATTGGTTTTTCTCACAATAACATCTGGAAATTGGGGTTTTACCATTAGAACATGTGCATGTGCGGTTTGTCACTGAATTCTCAGCATTATCGTCATATACACGAATATCGTTCACAACATAAAAGTTATCGTTGGATCCACCTCTGTAACCGGTAATAATACTGTTTTCATGACATGTCTGACCATTACAATTGGAACATTTGGTACACTGGTCACCACTATACCCCTCAAAACATTCTCCGGCGTGCCCATGGTTGAATAGTTTTGGATTTGTTTCCTTATCGCAGTGTTCTCCACCCCACCCCCAATTGCAGACACACATTGTATCATACGTTTTCACTTTTAAATTTCTAACATTATGCTCGAATTCATTCGTGCGGTGGCATCTCCCATGCACGCATTTATCGCACGTTTGTTCGGCACAGTATTTACCTGTCCAGCCTGTATCGCACCTGCAAGTGTTAAATTCGCATTCGTTTTTCCACTGTTGGTTCAATTTTTCAAAACCGTTGTAGTAATTTTTAGATGTCCAATACATCCCGTCACCACTATTCCATTTACACTCTGGGTCTGAATGCAACACGCACGTGCCCCCATAACATTCTTCATTGTATCCCCAACATGTGGCTGGTTTCTCACAATGTGTCCCACCATACTGCTCTTGTGACCCTTTTATATCCCTATTGCAATAGCATCGACCACCCTTGTACATAGAATCTTCAGTTGTTTCTTCGTACTCCCCTCTATAATTGCACTTTTCATGGTACTGACAATAGTTACCACCATAACCCTGATTACACGCACACATGTATTTATATTTGTTAAATCCATTAGCATGTTCCCCTGTTTTTACCGTTTTCCATTGACCATTATAAGTACAACTGGCGTCACAATATGCACATTCTGTGCATTCAGATCTGCTGGATTTGCATTGGAAAGTGGTTGTGGCTGAGGTTTCTTGTAGAACAAAACTTGTCTCATATTCAACATACACTTGTCGGTGGGTATAGATTGGATCTCCATAACAGTCCATGTCTGCCCTGGGGTTGGTGCAGCCTGTATCATGCGTTGCATCGGGGTTATAGCCACACATAGTATCATCCATACAGCCTCTAATTTCATCCTCATTGCAAACTAAATCTTCATCATTGTCTAGGGTGCGGTCACAGACCTCACACAAGCGCGCATTTGAGTATTCCGTGCCACATGCTGCATCATCTTGTATAATATGGTCATCAAACAGGAGTTTAGAATGCACCCCTTGCTCCCATTCCCACACACGGACATTGTCCGATCCATACACTACTGACCCCCCTCCAGACACCAACTTGGTTCCATCGGAGCTCCAGTCAAGCGATAAGAATTCGCCCGTATCTTCGCCTTCCAGTGTTGCATTTAAAGTATGGCTCGTACCATCCCAATTGTATATATATATATATTTATCTGAAGACCCTGACACGATATGTGACCCGTCTGGAGAAAACGACACTGACTCCACACCGGATGTGTGTCTTATTATACCCTTCACTCGCTCCCCTGAAGTCACATTCCACACCTTCACAGACTGGTCGTCCGACCCAGATATGATATATGTACCATTGGGACTCCAGGACACAGAGTTCACCCAGTCATCGTGTCCATACAGTACCTTAGTTAAGTTTTTTGCCACTGTATCCCAGACATATATTTTATGATCCCTCGATCCTGACGCCACATACCTGCCATCGGGACTCCATGACACAGAGAGTACCCAATTGTCATGGGTGAATGTCGATAACAGGTTACCGGTTGTATTCCACACTCGCACGGTCTTGTCTTCAGCCCCAGATACAATTTTATCACCATACCAGTCCACCGACCTTACAGAGTCATTATGTACGAATTCCTGTATCTGTTCACCTGTCTCTGTATTCCACACTCTCACGGTGTTGTCTTTTGAACCAGACACAATGTACAAGCCATCTGGAGAAAACGACACTGACAATACATCTTCTCCGTGTCCAGTTAGTGTTTTTATAAGCGCATTAGAGTCTAAAACCGTGCTATTCCAGACTCGAACTGTATTGTCCTTTGAGCCAGACGCGATTTTGTCACCATACCAGTCCACCGAAAACACTGTACCTAAGTTATTACATGAGGGGGACGACGGACATAGTTCGTCGACGTTACACGTACCATCTAAATCATCGTCGTTCCAACCTATCGTATTACATGTTTCACACCCTGTTTTATAAACACATGGTCCAGGTTCTTCATAATTACATGCAGTCGAATCTGCACAATCGGTATCCTGTGCATCGCATATGCCGTCGTCATCATCATCGTTATCTTTTATAGTGTTGCTATCTCTGCCTTTGCATGTATCACACGGATTACTGGGGTAAAGACATGGTTGCTTTTCCATTGCAGCGAACAAACTATTTGACTGCACATCAACTGCTCCTGACACACTATTGTAATTACATGCTGTTTCGACGTTACATATATCACAATTACCGGACAAAAGATTGCCATTGTCACATCTTTCACAGTCATCCGATTTAGGCTTTCTATATCTCCCCCAGTGGTTAGTCACTGGCAACATTTGATAATGACATTTTGTATTTAGCCCGGAACCTGAGCATTTTGTGTTGGTAGACTTCTTTACACTGACCCTCAACTCTTCATTCGCCCAACAACACGGACTATCTGACGATATTCTCTCAGATTTTCTAACCCAGGCAGGGCATTCGAAATTTCCCTCGGCAAATCTCTTTGCAGTTCCTGTAGCCATCCCTGCTTTGTATTCTGTACCAATATGTCCAGATCCTACAAGTGTTTCGAAATCTCTTTTCCCTCCATTATATTTTGCTGCTATTTGCTGGACTGTATCAGCCAAACAACCATACATCAAAATTACAAATAAAATCAACCTTATCATTGTTTGATTATTACAAGATATTTATACTACAGCGCTACATTCATAATCTGTGAGATTTCCCCTGCAGTAATTACACTGGCTCACTCTTATTAAAATCTACAACGCGCTTATGAACACTTTTCAACGATGCCACAAATACAAGTACAAATGCGATTACACACCAGACACCAAGCATGTAAAACTTAAAGTCACCAAAGAAACTGTAAGTCACACACTTGCCCTTCGAACATTTATAATCACAGTCAGAGTCCACCAAACAATTTTGGTCACAACGTTCACCGTACCAGCCACCGTCACACGTACAAGTGAACTTGTTAATCCCATCTATACAACTACCATTCTCACACGGGTCCGGAGTACATTCATCAATGTTAACAGTACACGAACCCGAACTATCTTTTGCCCACCCGGGGCTGCATTTGCAAGTGTGTTCATTCACACCATCTTGACAGGTGCCATCGCCACAGTCCACGGCGAAGCAGTCGTCAATGTTTTCAGTGCATAAACCCTCTTTAAGAGCCCACCCCACAGTGCACTCGCATTCGTATCCACTCATCTTATTTTTGCACGTTCCCTCGCCACAAGACACCCCCACGCAGTTGTCCGATGTATAATCACAAGCATCGCCCGTAAACCCTACTGTGCATTCACAACTGTACCCCATATGCTCATCCACACACGCACCGTGTCCACTACACGGAGCAGACGGGCAGTCGTCCACACTTGACTCACAGTTAGCGCCCTCCCATCCGTCATTACAAGTGCATGTGAAACTATTCAACCCATCGTTACATGTTCCATGTGAATTGCACGAACCCAGTAAACAATCGTTTTTGTTTACCTCACAATTATCGCCCTCGTATCCCGATGACCCACAATTACACGTGTGCATTCCATACCCATCCACACAACTGCCCGGACCACATTCAACACCAACACAATCGTCAGGGTTTACACCACAAGTTTCACCCTCCCACCCTGTTTCACATTCACACTCGTAACTTCCAACTAAATCGGTGCAAACGCCATTATCACAGGGCATGTCTTCACATTCGTTAATGTCCACTGTACATTTACCTTCGCCGTCTTTTCTCCACCCTGTATCACAGTCGCACTCGAAACTTGCTATTTTGTCTTCACAATCTCCATTCATACAATCCACACCACTGCAATAATCAATATTAGATCCACAATCTTTTCCGAACCAACCTGTATTACACGTGCAAGTGTAATCGCTCAAGCCATCGGTGCAGTACCCATTGCCCGAACAAGTGTTAACAGTAGGACAGTCGTCAGGGTTTACATCACAAGCTGCACCTGTATAACCCGTGTCGCAAACGCATGTGTAAGTACCATTACCATCCACACAGGTACCATCACCGCAAGACGCACCGCCACAATTGTTTTCGTCCATATCACAATATCCAGTACTAGTCACCCAGCCAGGGAAACAATTACATATAAACCCTGCCACCTGGTCCACACACACACCATTGCCACAAGATGCACCTTCACACTCATCTATGCCAACGTCACAGTCTTTACCATCCCACCCGGGCTGACACTGACAGTTGTAGTCGTCCACAAGGTTTATGCAAGTAGCACCGTTATTACAAGGGTTTGGATAACATTCATTAATATCCACACATGGCACACCACTGTACCCAGCGTCGCAATTGCATGCTCCCGTACCTGCCTCACAGACGCCATAATAACCACAAGGGTCTGGGGCACAAGGGTCTGGGGGGGTAGCACAGAAAGTTCCTGAATATCCTGATGTACAGGTACATGTACCGTCGGCGCAAAATCCGCCATTCAGACAAACCACGCCATCACAAGGGTCTGGTGGGGTCTCACAATATGTTGCAGTAGACCCATCGTTACACGAACACATATAAGCCCTATTTAGATCACTACACTGAGTACTCCATCCACAGTCCACATCAGCACAGTCATCAATATGCACTGTGCAGTCCGGTCCGTTATAGTCTGTTAAACTACAGTCGCAAGAGAAAGCGTCCACAAGGTCGGTGCATGCTCCAAAGTTGCCATCGGGGGTTTTGCACGCGGTCGCATGGCAATCGTCTATATTCACATTGCAGTTGCCAGCGCTGTCCTTCTCCCAGCCTGCATCGCATGTGCATGTGTACGAAGCTACGCCATCCACACAGGCGCCATTTCCGCACGATGAAGAAGGACAATCGTCCGTATTCACATTGCAGTTGCCAGCGCTGTCCTTCTCCCAGCCTGCATCGCATGTGCATGTGTACGAAGCTACGCCATCCACACAGGCGCCATTTCCGCACGATGAAGAAGGACAATCGTCCGTATTGTAACATGAAGATGCTTTTAGTCCGCTATCGAACCCGGTAGGACAATCCTTGCACGCTCCTAGCCCATCTACGTCTGAATACTCACCTGCCACACAGTCAACACACCAAGCCTGCGAAGAAGAAGAAGCCCTCCCAGCACCGCACGCCAAACATTGGTTCCACAATGAACCACTGGTCGATGAAGAAGAATAATAGCCGACAGGGCAGCCCTTGCACACTCCTAGTCCCTCTACGTCTGAGTACTTACCACTAAGGCAGTCCTTGCACCCGCTTGCACCTGCCTCGTCTGAGTACTTACCACTAAGGCAGTCCTTGCACACTCCTAGTCCCTCTATGTCTGAGTACTTACCACTAAGGCAGTCCTTGCACCCGCTTGCACCTGCCTCGTCTTGGTACTCGCCAGCAGTGCATGAATGGCAGGCTCCAGCTAGTAAATACTTACCGGCAGTGCAACTGGCAGTGCATGGGGGGGTCGGTCTATACACACGCACATGACCCGCACTAGTGCCGGCGCCGTCGTTGTATATAGCCCCGACCGCCACCCTGGTACCGTCCGCGCTCAGGCTGACGGCGGTTCCACTCCAGTCGTCGGCAGCTTCCCCGTCAATGTCTGCGCCGAACTGGACCCAACCGCCCTTGCAGATGCAGTTGTATGGAACGCCCAAATACAAACCCCCGCAGGCAGCAGTGGAGTCCCCAGACAGGTGGGACTGTATGGTGTTGAAGAACACGGTGGATCCGTCACTGTTCGAGACGCACCACGATGTGATCACCGAGTGGTCGCCGGAGGTCACAATCGTGTCGCTCAACCCCAATGCCGTCCTCGCCGCCTCACACTCCTCCAGCGTCGTAATATACGTATCGCAAGTGCCTTCTGTCTTTATACTGTAGCCCGAATCCGAATACGAGTACACCCGCACATGACCCACATCAGAGCCACTGCCGTCGTTTAGGTTAGCCCCAATCGCCACCACAGACCCGTCCGAGCTCAAACTCACCGACCACCCGCTGTTGTCATGGGCAGCCTCGCCATCAATATCCCCACCCATCTGGGTCCAACCGCCCTTGCAGATGCAGTAGCGATTGTTTATGCCGCAGGCTTGAGAGGAGTCCGTTTTGGTGTTGAAAAACACGATGGATCCGTCACTGTTCGAGTGGCAGCCGAAGGCGTATTCATTGTATGAAAGCGAGCCCACCTCCGGGTCGCTCAACCCCAGTGCTGCTGCAGCCGCCTCACACTCCTCCAGCGTCGTTATCCATGTATCGCAAGTGCCTTCTGACTTGAGACTGTAGCCCGAATCCGAATACGAATAGACCCGCACATGACCCGCATTGGAGTCGGTGCCGTCGGCGTAGGGAGCCCCGATCGCCACCACAGACCCGTCAGAGCTCAAACTCACCGAATGCCCACTTTGGTCATCAGCAGCCTCGCCATCAAGATCCCCACCCAACTGACTCCAACTGCCCGAATCCGAATACGAGTACACCCGCACATGACCCGCATTGTTGGCAGTGCCGTACTTACCAGGTACCCCGATCGCCACCACAGACCCGTCCGAGCTCAAACTCACCGAATGCCCGCTTATGTCACTCGCCGCCTCGCCATCAAGATCCCCACCAATCTGGCTCCAACCGCCCGAATCCGAATACGAGTACACCCGCACATGACCCGCATCAGTGCCACTGCCGTCGTTGTATTTAGCCCCGATCGCCATCCTGGTACCGTCCGCGCTCAGGCTGACGGCGGTTCCACTGTAGTCGCCGGCAGCCTCGCCATCAAGATCCCCACCAATCTGACTCCAACCGCCCTTGCAGATGCATTTTGCAAAAGTTGTACAATGAGCTGGAGAACTGGCGTCTGTATTGAAATACAAAAGTGAACTACTGCCGTCTTGAAAACATCCAGGAGGATTATCTGTACCCCACCCTTGTGCCACAGCTGTTAGATCCGACAGCCCCAGTGCTGCTGCAGCCGCCTCACACTCCCCCAGCGTCGTTATCCATGTATCACAAGTGCCTTCTGTCTTGATTGTGTAGCCCGAATCCGAATACGAATAGACCCGCACATGACCCGCACTAGTGCCGGCGCCGTCGTTGTACTGAGCCCCGATCGCCACCACAGACCCGTCCGAGCTCAAACTCACCGACCACCCGCTTTTGTCATCTGCAGCCTCGCCGTCAATATCCCCACCCAACTGACTCCAATCGCCCTTGCAGATGCAGCCGTAACCCTTTGCAGTGCAATCATCAAGTCCAGCAGTGTTAAAATATGACCAGTGCTGCTCGGGCAGATAAATGCATCCTTTTGGATGTTGAGGCAAAGAACGAGCATCGACGAAATTATAGCCTAGAGAAGTTAAAGCCTCCTCACACTCCTCTGCATTCGTTATCCATGTATCGCAAGTGCCTTCTGTCGTTATACTGTAGCCCGAATCCGAATACGAATAGACCCGCACATGACCCGCATTGGAGTCGGTGCCGCCGTTGAAGGGAGCCCCGATCGCCATGGTGGACCCGTCCGAGCTCAAACTCACCGAATACCCGCTGTTGTCACCCGCAGCCTCGCCATCAATGTCCCCACCAAACTGACTCCAGGATACAGCAGATTTATTATACACTAACCCCAGTGGACAAGTCTTACAAGTCGCATCGGACACGTAATTGTACTTACCAGTCGGGCAGTCGGTGCAGCTGGAACCGTCCGGCTCCTTTCCCGCCCCACATGGCTCTGCACAGTTGAGCGAGTACACCCGCACATGACCCGCGTCGGTGGCGGTGCCGTCGTTCCCCCAGGCACCGATCGCCACCACGGACCCGTCCGAGCTCAAACTCACCGAATACCCGCTCTGGTCACTGGCAGCCTCGCCGTCAATATCCCCACCAAACTGGCTCCAACCGCCCTTGCAGATGCAGCCAAACTCGCTGGCGCCGCAGGCGCCTGTAGACACCGCGTTGGTGTTCAAAAACACATCGGACCCAGCACTGTTCGAGATGCAGCCGCGGGCGTAATTCGCTTGTGAAGAGTCGTGCACACTCGGGTCGCTCAGCCCTAATGCCGTCCTCGCCTGCTCACACTCCTCCAGCGTCGTAATATACGTATCACAAGTGCCTTCTGTCTTGATTGTGTAGCTCGAATCCGAATACGAGTACACCCGCACATGACCCGCACTACTGCCGGTGCCGTCGTTTAGGTTAGCCCCGATCGCCACCACAGACCCGTCCGAGCTCAAACTCACCGAATACCCGCTTCTGTCATTGGCAGCCTCGCCATCAATGTCCCCACCCACCCGGGTCCAAGCGCCACCAGAATACGAATACACACGCACACGACCCACATCGGCGCCACCGCCGTCGTTGTAGGGAGTCCCGATCGCCACCACAGACCCGTCCGAGCTCAAACTCACCGACCACCCGCTTCTGTCACCCGCAGAGCCAAGTAGGTCTTGCCCCTGCTTGGTCCATACACCCCAAGAATACGAAAACACACGCACCTGTCCAGAAAAAGCCCCATTGTCGCCATTCTGTATTTCCCCCACTGCCACAACAGAGCCATCGGCACTCAAACTCACTGAATATCCAGCATAGCCACCACCATATTCGCCATCAAGATCCCCACCCATCTGGCTCCAACCGCCCTTGCAGACGCAGGAGCGTCCGGAGGTGCCGCATGGCATGCTAATGGAGTCCGTGACGGTGTTGAAGTTCACAATAGATCCGTCGCTTGTCGAGATGCAGCCGCGGGGGTATCCTGCTCCATAGTTGCCAGACGCGATAGACGGGTCGCTCAGCCCCAATGCCGCCCTCGCCGCCTCACACTCCTCCAGCGTCGTAATATACGTATCGCAAGTGCCTTCTGGCTTGAGACTGTAGCCCGAATCCGAATACGAGTACACCCGCACATGACCCGCATCAGCGCCACTGCCGTCGTTTAGGTTAGCCCCGATCGCCACCACAGACCCATCCGAGCTCAAACTCACCGAATACCCGCTGTTGTCACTGGCAGCCTCGCCATCAAGATCCCCACCCATCTGGCTCCAACCGCCCTTGCAGAGGCAGCCATAGCCGCTGACGCCGCAGTCGGCAGAGGAGACCGCATTAGTGTTGAACTCCACGAGGGATCCGGTATTGGTCGTCATACAGCCGCGGGGGTATCCTGCTCCAAAGTTGCCAGACGCGATAGACGGGTCGCTCAACCCCAATGCCGTCCTCGCCGCCTTACAATCATCCAGCGTCGTGATATACGTATCGCAAGTGCCTTCTGTCTTGAGACTGTAGCCCGAATCCGAATACGAGTACACCCGCACATGACCCGCATCAGTGGCAGTGCCGTCGCTGGAGGGAGCCCCGATCGCCACCACAGACCCGTCCGAGCTCAAACTCACCGACCACCCGCTTCTGTCATTGGCAGCCTCGCCATCAATGTCCCCACCAATCTGGCTCCAACCGCCCTTGCAGATGCAGCCATAGCCGCTGACGCCGCAGTCGGCAGAGGAGACCAAGTTGGTGTTGAAGTTCACATCGGTTCCGGGACTGTTCGAGAAGCAGCCGCTGGGGTAATTCGTCCATGAATTGGAGTTCACATCCTGGTCCCACATCCCCAATGCCGCCCTCGCCTGCTCACACTCCTCCAGCGTCGTAATATACGTATCACAAGTGCCTTCTGTCTTTATACTGTAGCCTGATTCCGAATACGAATAGACCCGCACATGACCCGCACTAGTGGCGGTGCCGTCGTTATAGCGAGCCCCGATCGCCACCACAGACCCGTCCGAGCTCAAACTCACCGAAGTCCCGCTGTGGTCACTCGTAGCTTCCCCGTCAATATCCCCACCAAACTGACTCCAATCGCTGGCTTCACCACAAGTCAACGATGGCGTCACTTTCACTGCCTCTCCACAAGTCAACGATGGCGTGTAAGAGACTTGGTCACCAGTTCCTGGTTGTCTGTCAGTGCAATCATCCGTTGCACACATACAACCATAATTCATGTGCGTTTTATGAATATAAAATCCTAGCAGATTTGATTCCACAATACAACGTTCGTAACACTTGTCCACCGAACCTTTCCAGTCACCTGCGATGCCGGACGAATACCCATCTATGATTTCATCGTCCCCGGTACCCTCATTAATGCCTCTGAGTTGGTTCACACAGTATTGCCCATCATGAGCTTCACACGCATATGCTACAGTATCAACATAGAGAATATCATAATAGGTGTTAGGAGCATGGTTGCCTGCGAGTTCACAATGGTTGTTTGTTGTAAATTCAAGGATATGGCAAAAACATTTCCTATCTGTACCAACGTTTCGATTAGACACATAATGACGTATAACGTCACCAGAGTTATAAAACCCCCTTTCATATATTACACGACCACAGTAGTCTGCACACTCTTGGTCAGAAGAGAGGCGATTGATGCTGGTTGATGTACTTATTGTTTTATCATTTCCCCAAACACCGCCATCACAGAAGTGATCTCTGACGGAACCAACCACAGTAGAACTCAGAGAAGCCGAGGCAAAATCCACAAGTAAAAAGTACGTTAACAATAAACATAACCCCAACATTTATTTACAATCAGCACGCCATTTATACTACTTGAAATCTATAATCTATGTGACCGACCTTGTAACAATTTTACAGGATCACCCGATACATTCACTATGCGATCAGGACGATCGGGTGGAGCATACGTGTACACTGCAAACTTAAGCAGCCCGAACGCACCCACCAAAATACAGCGTGTGTATATTTCTTCGTACGCACAGGTTATGCACAACACTTGCACTGCTCTAAACATTATTCTTCTCTGACACCCCCGATTCCAAGAATCGGGATTATCCTGCACTTGCTCCTTATCAAGAAGAATAGACATTATACTAAGCATCACCATTACAATCTGTAACAAATCAAAACGTATCAACAAGAAAAACATCCCCGAAAAAGTCAACTCATCTATATGTATACCCTTTGCCCGTGTTATCAGCAGGAAAGGAATAGAAGCCAGAAGAGGGCTCACCCAGTAAGACAAAAATAACCCTAAAATCATACAACACTCAGCTTGGCGCTGTAAGTTGGCAAAAGTTGCCACAGGATAACCATTAAAATTACGATGTTCAAGTAAAATATATGTGAAGAACAGGTACATAAGCCATGTGACCTTTACCCCCCATGGTGCGATTAATATTTTAGCAACTATGGGTACAAACGTAGACACATGCCATAAAAAGTATCTCATTCTTATCCTATATTCTCTTTAAATACTAATCCATTGATTTAGGTGCGAGATAGAATCTCATGTAGCCATGTTGTTCTATGGGGAAGGTTAAACATACGGGCAGGTCTGGTGCCATACCCAACAACACCTTTGGGGATACTGCGCACTTCGAAAACAAAGTCATATACCGAATACTAAACTGCAGTGGAAGCACGGGGGCAGTCACACTACATTTACAGTCGTCCGCTTTCCACTCCACCCTCCCATTGCTGCCAGAAGCCACCACTGACAAAGTATCTCCTATGTGTACTGTACACGTATCGGAAAAATCCGATAAATCACGCATGACCTTTCCTAACGTATTTGAAGCCACCACACAGATTGCTGGATATTCTGTGTCTGGAAGTGCAAGATGCTCAGAGTCAATCTCCATTAGATTCATGGAATACTGAGCCTTACCCGTTAGTTTCTGCACTGTGACATTCAGCTTATCACCAGATGACTGTAGTTTTAGTGCACCTTTGGAGTTCTTTAGCACCATAGACAATGTTTTAAAATTTATGCCCAAAGACAAAGGTTGGGGGCACGAAAACTTTGAAAACATATTGCTTCTCAACAACATCGTGCACAGCGAAACATGAGCCGGGTCCATGACTTGCATCTGCATGCCTTCCGAACTAAAATCAATGTTTCCCTCCGAACATAGATCCTTAATTCCATCGATCATTTTAACAAAGATAGAACCATTTTCAAGAACACATTCCATATTTTGCAAACAATATGTTTCTCCAAGTACACCGTTATATGCACCCCCAAAACACTACTTCTAGCGGTTTTGAGCACTAATCTTTTACTAAAAGGTTTTTTTTAAAAAGGGAAATAAAAATATTTTTTTAGGATTAAGAAGATAGCTCTCAGATCTGCTAGAAGTAGTGTTTTGGGGGTGCATATAACGGTGTATTAAAGTGGGTGGGGGTTCACAAAATGAGAATATGCGTGTCAGGTACATATGGTACATCGTCGCTTGTTAGTAGGCTTCTATACGACGAATTCTCCATCCTATACAAGCCTACGATTCTGACCACCATCTACAAGGAAGGCGAATACGAAATTATAGATATACCTAATCTGCCACATAGTAGACCCATAGCATGCGACATCCTGCTTCTAACGTGCAAAACACAGTCTGAAGTCACCAGCATGGTGCGTGCGTGGTTTGGGAAGCATAAACACTTGTTCATTATACTGGTGGATTCCAAACCCGAAGAACCTGTCCTTTGTCCACATGAGCATCTAATCCATGTCAATAATATGACTCGCGAAGGATTACTCAAATTAGTACAACTTATACGTGCGTATAAATAAGAAGTATATTTACAGAAATGATACTCTTTTGTCTGGCAGAGTCGCTGCTACTTTTTGTGGGGACACTCTTGTGGTTTTTTATTCAGACCGATAATAAAGATAGGAAGACCGTTATCACGAATTTATCGCAGGTGTTCACATCCTGCTTCAAACAGACGCCACCGCCACCGGTACTCGACCCCATGATGATCCTACGCATAGGCGCCTTCGTACTGCTTGCCATTGCTTTGGACGGCAACGAAGATGTCATCAAATCGTGGTGGGACGATGTGTTTGTATATATATGGGGTGTCATTTCAGATTTTGGTCAAATTATCGTGTACTTTGCCGATCTAATTGTACCGCTCTACAACTGGGTCATCACCCTCAACGCACAACTTACCACAGGGACCTACACCATTCTTGCCAAATGTCAGATTAAAACCATTATCGAATCACTTGTGCACATCGGCGAAGCCATGACATTTCTAACCACAGCTATGTCACGGTTCATAGTCGCACCAAAAGGCGCATTCGATATCTACAACACAACACAAGCGCTCCAAAACGCTGTCATGAAGCAGGAGGTTGTCATCAAATGCGCGTGCGATGGTATCACCCCTGCATTTGGCATTGTGTTCGATACCATAAGACCAGCACTGCTTGCAAATATTACCAACGAGACCTTCAACGCTTTCCTAGCGGTGCCCCAAACTGCCGTCCTGTCTATACCACCATGGAAAGAGATTCCGGACGGAAGAAGGGTATTTCAGCCTCTGAAGAGACTCGCAGTGTCTCTAGGACAATATTTGGACGAAGTCGTAGATAACATACTCAGGAGAATACTCCTTAAACCGGCAAAAGTCATACCCATTTTTTCCACTGGTGGATATGCAGCAGAGGGGGTCTTAGGAACAGCAGAAATGCTCTTGCACACAATGGCACGCATCATACTCCTGCAACCCATCACCTTTGACCCACAGCATATTCATACCTCTTTCATCAATGCCGCAGACTCTGCAGAAATAACGACTTTGCATGTGTTGTCCGCAGTCGTCGAACCGCTCAATTTAGGATCAGACGCTGCTACTAGTGCCATTTCGGACGCTTCTGGTGCCCTAGACAACCCTATTCTACAGGGGGCAAAAAACGCTGCTGCGATGATCGACGGCATCCAAGAATCTGCAAAACCTCTCTCAGCCACCCTGGGGTACACGCTCAAAGCTGCAATCGGACTTGTCATGTCTGTCGTAGACGAAGGTTACTTTATCCTAAGGGGGGAACATGCGGGTCTTTCCTTTATGGAGATACTCCAGAGGTGGGACGGTGAGTTTGGAAAAGTGGACCAAAGCGGTGTCAGGCTACAAGAACACTTTTTCATGAACATAGACCGTGCCACATACGCAGCAGAAGACCTTTTCGGAGCCTTTTCATTTATCCCGATATCGCTTAGAATTGCAAGTCGGACCGGAAATGTACTTCTCAGGACTGTACTCTCCGCAGAGGATATCATAGAAGATCAGTTTTTCCACAAACCCATCAACTGTGGATACGGAACAAAAGACGACTGCTCCGACGAGTGTATGTTTTTCTGGGATCCCGCGAGACCATACATGCCCGCAAGCAACACCAACGAAGAAGACTCTACAAACTTAACTCCGTGCAATTCGCTCATCACCGAATGGATCTTTACTGGGTTTGAAGACATGATTGACTCACTGAGTGGCATTTTCCAGAGAGTCAGACCACAGGGGGAGGCTTGGTGCAGAGGGAAGGACTATCCCTCGGGCACGAGTGATAGCAACGGTGCGTATATACAGGGTCAGCGATGTGCAAGATCTAACACAGACTTTTTCTGCGCCACGTCTGTCACTGCGAAAGAAGCACTAAGCGTGCCCATGTACGACTTCAGATATTCTGTTCAGACAGCCATGGGTATATTTGCAAAAACAGGCGACGTCAAAAGTCTAGACCTACAAGATAGATTATGTGATTTGAGCACAGTGCTATATGCTGCAGCAGGGAATATTGTTTCTATTCTGCCAGCGAGCGCCGTAAACGCCGATCTCAAAGAAAAACTCACAGACGTTGCACATTCCTTACTCGTGCTCCCAGTTGAGTTCCTGAGGGGGAGCTTCATCATGAGCAAGTACCTCCTCTCTATTTTTACTGGTCAAACCATAGACTGGCAAGATATACAGGAAAACATTGAAACCCAACTCATCAAATCAGAATACAGGAGAACAGCACAAGCTACAGAAGAAACAGCCACCAGCATTACTCTAGAACAAAATACAGCAGACTTTCTTGTCACAGGATCTCTCATACCCGCAAACTACCTCATCAATGTTTTCCACTCTGCCGGTATGGTCATCGGGGGGACAAATTTCTTCACAGGGCTCGCGGACATGGTATCTATTCTGAAAGACGCACTGTCTAAGGAATTGATCAACCTAGTTTCCCTCGTGTTCAAAATTGGCACCCAACTGCTCGCAATGGTCACCAAAGGAACAACAGACATAGGAGAACTCGCATCGGATTTTGTCACGCTGCTCAAAAAGGGATTTGACATCCTCGCCACCATGGCATCGCAAATCCTACTCAGTATCCTAAAACTCCTGGGACCCGTCGGGGACTTCCTCATCGTCCTATGGAGGGGCATTTGCTCTGTCGCGGGCGCTGTAGAATGGCTCACGGGTGCAGACTTTAGCGGTATGTGTGACGCCGTGGACACGGTAGCAGATGCCAGACGCAGACTGCCTACCATGCAACAACATGCTATCAACATGACAGGATTCGACGGAGATGATGAATGTGACCTACTTGTCCACCATTACAATGGGAAAATGTGGGGAGAAGCCACCTTCCTGGAACAAGTGCGGATTGCACACTGCGCCGAACAACAAGCTCTCGTGAAAAAAATGAACGTTGTACTCAAAACACAACTACCAACAGACATGATATACAACTGGAAACGCAAATACGACATGGGATACGAAGCCATATTAGGGTTTATCGTATACATGAAACACGAAGACAAAAAGCGCATGCTTCATGAATGGGACCAGCTTAATCTACCAAGATACTACCTGGACCTATGGCACAGGCTACAGGTGGAAATACCATGGATCTCTGTAATTGATGACGCCCTCATGCAAACGATAAAACCCGTACCAGAACTCGCCAGCATGTACGACACTGCGAAAGAATCACTCACAAAGTTACACCATGTCGTCAACAGTCACGAGATGGCTAAAGTCGCCGTACCCAACTTTAAAATGCACGACTTCAGACTAGGTGCAGCGTACCACAAGGTTGTGTCACACCATACCAAAGCATGGGGGCTCTATACAGACATAGATCTACCCACAGGTGCCCTCAACTGCACCGTTGCCGATAATTTCATACGCGCCATGGTAGACGCCACCGACAGAGTAGAACAATACTACTCTGGACCGTTCGCAGATTACGCACTCCCCAATTTTATGATGTGGCTCCAGGACATTAAAATACCACTACAAAAACCAGACTTCAGAGTCCCCGTGCCAAGCATACCCTCCAAACAAACTGCACAGGCAGCAGTCCTATACTCCTTCGAAAAGTGCCACTACGAAGATATCAAATGTGACCCAAGCGAAACACTCGAAAGGATTGGACGCATTACTGAATCGCTGTTCTATGTAGGCTATGTACTCATTGGTATGGTAGTATTCAGCATGATTACAGGCATTTCGCTTTTCCCTGCTATCGCCGCCACACCGCTTATCATCATGGCACACACCTGGAATTACAGGCTGACGTGCACGCCCAACATACCAGACTGCTTCTTTGACGACACCTTCCTATGGATACAGACATACAAGCCAGACCCATGGGAAGACTACTTCCCAGTCATGGCAGCCAATCCCAGTATGGAGTGCCCGGACAACTATCTATGGTCCTCTGTATACCTTGTGTCGAAAACATACCTCAACAGGCTCATAGAATTCGTCCTGTACCAAAACGAAGAAGCATACACTACATACGCAGAATGGGCAACCGAAAGTGACTTCAGAGACGAATGCTTTATTATCAAAGCACCGCATCTCATCTTCATGCCACTCATAGCCTATGTGGTTTACGCATTCAGTAACACCATCATGTGGGGAATCAACGCAGCGACCAGCTACATTACACTGGCTATACCCATTATATCTACAATTTACGCAATAGAAAGTTAAAATAATCTTGGTTGACCTAATCCATTTACTCTACGTTTACTATCCAACCACTGTGACAACACCTTGGGCAGCTTCTGGTAATCGCCCAACATATGGTTACATACCCCCCTACGCACCAACTCAAACTTGTCTGCATCCACATTATACGCTTCCATCATTTGCTGGTCGTCTTCCATATACACATACCACACCTCACTGCCAGAATGAATCCAAGCGGGTAACTGCATTTCTATACAGGAGTCGCTTTTAAATAGTTATAAGCAAGCAATGCCGTTTGAGAAACGCACATGTTTCCCAATGTTTTCCAACGCTTGTAGTATTTCTTTTGTACCTTGTCGGGCATCATCCTCTTGTACTCTTCCTTATCGAATCCGGGGAAATCCTCCACCATATCGCACTCGGGGTCCGTCCAACCCGCTGGCAGTCCCATCAAATTCTCCACCCACTTTAAATTCGCACAAAAATAACGATCCCCGGGGGGTGTACACACTGCAAACCGCAACTGGTTAGGCAAATCGCTCATCGAACGCACAGTCTTATTATAAATTGCACGCGTACCACCCGTAGCTCGAGGGGTCATCCACAAAGTACGAGTCGTCACCTTCGTGCACAAAGTACCCTTGGTAGGCACACCCTCCAAATGCTTCATCACGATAGGTATGCTCCTGCGGGTCCGGGGCACCTTCGGGTCGGGCAGTTCCATATACGTACCACCCCTCATCTCACCGTACTTGTGCATCTTCTGTGGCATCAGTCCCACATCACAGCGGTTACCAGTGTGTGTCGCAAGGATAAACCAACGGTTACGCTGATGTAACCCACCACAAGAATTCGCTCCGAAAATACACCACTTCATATCATACCCCTCTGCACTAAGAGTACGAAGAACAACCTGCCACACCTCGGGCATCTGCAAAATGTGAGACACATTCTCTAGAAATACATACTTGGGGTGCTTTATCTTAACTATCCGCAAGATCTGAAAATACAAGGATGATTTCTTACCTTCCAACCCTTTCTTCAACCCAAGAGTACTAATATCCTGACAGGGGAACCCCCCGATCAAAATATCATGATCTGGGGGTTTTAGAGTGCGCACATCCTCGTGAATTGGCACTGGGGGCAAATCACCGCTCTTGATTCTGCGCTCCAACACGCTGCGAGGGAAAGGATCCTTCTCGCAAAACATCACCGGATGGAAAGGTAACAACCTGCCCATTCCACCAATGCCGCTAAAAAGGTCGAGACACCGCATTTAGGGGATTAACACACGCTATATAGGTTGACATTTTTCTTTGGTGGCTCCAGCCGACCCAAACACCCCAAAGTCCACTGCTGCTTGTAACGTTTCTTATAATCTTCGAGCCGACGCTGCCACACGTACTCTCCAAAACCATCCGGCTTCCACAGTATGTCCGACCGAAATAGACGGACAGTGCCATTCGATACAGGAGTCAGGTCTGAAAAAGGCAGAAACGAAAGCACATGTAGCAGCACGTCATCAGGCAACATTACATTGTAGACACTTCCCAGCTCCATATATATGACGCAAAAAGAAACCACCAGCAATGTTTGTCAGGGGGTAGAGAATATCCAGACTCCTCCACACCTTGTCTGTATACCTCCAAGTATGTGCCCAATCCCACACGAAAAAATTCATTATGTACACAGGGGCAGCGAATAGGTTGACAGAAGGGTACACGGGTGGCACTATCTCGTACTGCCACTGTAAGCGTAATTTACACTCTGCCATGAAAAGGACCACAGAGATAGACAAAAAACTAAAATCCAACCCCTCGAAAGCAGCAAACACAAAGTGCAAAGCGGAAGCAAACACTAACCCTAACTTCATATTATCACCTCTCACGTACCGAGAAGCCATTGCCCCCACCAAAAGGTATAAAACCTGCGGGCGTAGGAACGTATACATCGTAAAAAGGGCACCCGGGAGCACTGAAAACCACACAGGGGAACCATACCCCATAAGATGTGTCACCACATAAGGCACAAATGCAAAATCACCACACGAAGGTTCGGGCACCGTAAGCATCAAAGTCATCAAAGGTACACACAAGGCATCTGTAAACCTCTCAGGAACCTGACCCAGCTCTGGAAACCCCACACTACGGCTCCTATTCTCTGTAAAATACGCACGGATTAGATAATAAATTCCATGAACCAAATGCTGAGGTCCTGGAAATAAATTAAAGAACAAAACACCCAAACTTAACATTAATGTATTTCTATCGCTGTAAATAGGTTTCTCCTCTGTCTCTTGGCAGATTCTTCTTCAGATTCGGAACGCTCTCTCGTTAGGGTCGATTCACCTCTCTTTACACCACAGTACATATCATACCCCGGCGGCAAGAAACCCATCTTCTCAAAAGCTTCACTCAAATCTTTCTGAAATTCCACATCTGGTGCCCCCGGTACAAGAACCGGTTTAGACTTGTATAGAGCCGCCTCATGATTGTCAGGTCTGCGCAACGTAATCAACCCTGCAAGTTTAGTCAAATCGCCAGCAATAATTTCTTCAACATTTGCTGAGCCAGGATAATCTATATTTGGTGCGAAAAAGGGTTTCACAGTGGGTTCCAAATCGTCACGCTTATATAGTTTAAAACTATTTTTGGAGTTCAGCCAGACCCTATAACTTTCTTCCAAATTGTCTGTTCCTGTTCTAACATATGCGAGAGCTGCTGCCAAAACACGGGGAGCCTTTTGTAACGTCTTTAGTTTACAAAGTCTCTTTATGGAAGCCTGAGGCAAATTGTCCAATTCAACATTGTAACTTCCCTCTATATGAGTTTTGATATCTGGGTTACTCGCAACACTACGGACATACTGCAAGGTCTTGCGCTTTGTTGGATTCACAAAAAAAACCTCACCCTCTTCAAAAGACCAAACATCCTTTAAGTTCCATAAGCTAACATGCCCATCGGGTAAATCGCACCAGCTACACATCCCCTTCCAATGTGGATCTGTCCACATGTCCTCTGTATTCACCTTCTCAAATGGTATGTCTGTAAAGCGGATATACTCCCCTTTTGGCAATTTCATACCAAAATCTTTCAAGTCGCTTATACGTATTTTCTTTGACTGTTCTTTAGTGACAATTCCCTCTATTTGCAACAACTCCTCTGCTGATAAATCATGCAACGGGATTTTCAAATGCACAACATCTGCCAAAGTCATAGGGGTTTTTAGCGGACGCATGTCTCTTGACATGGGAACCTTTGCTTCAAACTTCTCCAATTCTTGATAGTTTAGACCCACACGAATTGCAAAAGAAATACACTTTAAAAGGCGTTTCTTTTTTTCAACGTCAACACAAACCTTTACGTCTTCTTCCTTCAAAACATTTTCCATTATACGCTCAGCTAACATTTTTCCGCCCATGCGTTCGTATTCTGTTTTAAAAGCAGCCCAATCCAATGGAGATAGCATATAATCTTTATGAATGTTGTATCTAGCCCATCTAAGAAACGCCGTGGGTTCCTTTTGTTCTGGTCGATTGTTATAAAAATCAAGCATTTTTTGTGCGTCCTCCTTTCGTCCATCCTTGTGGACCTGAACTATTATAGCAGTTATAGCAGTGTCATATAGAAACGGCTGAACCTGGTTTGTAAATTTAGGCAACAACTTGTCAATGTTAGCATTGCCAGATGGGGTGGGAAACGTTTCTTTATACATTTCCTGTAATGTAGAATTCTTACTTTCGCCCCCATCCGGTTGGTCAAGCAAATCTCTTTCAATGTCATACATGAACTCATCATCGATGCTGTCATCATCTAGAAGAAACGAAGGCACATTTCTATCCTCGTCTGAAGACGACTCGTCTTCCGAACTAGACGTATCTGTGTCAGGTTCCATTTACATTATATTCAACCACATTTATACTACCACATAACCGGTGCTCCCAATCTCCTGCTCATATTCAGATGTTCACAAGAAGGTTTCAAACAAATCGTACACTCGCCGCTTCTTGGTTTCGAAGGCGGTGTCTTGGCACGACCCTGCTTCTTAGGCTTGGGCTTGGGCTTCGCAGGGACCTTCGCAGGCTTCGCAGGCTTCGCTCTTCTCACCGCCTGGCGAAGACTAATGCGAGGCATATCATCCTCTCTACGCGGGCGCCTGGGTACGCGAACACGTAGCATGTCCTCATGCTGCTTGTACATACCGTCCGCACCAAGTCTTTCCAAAGCTCTATACTGGACACGAGTCACCACTTTGCAGCCCCCCGGGAATTTGTACAAAGGTATCTTCACATCACTCACCACAAGGGACAACCAAGAGTCAAAAAACACATCATCCGCCAACTGAACCGCGTAAGGTAACTCGATCGTATCCACACGCGTACCAGAAAACGCAAAGGCACCTATCTTGCGCAAAGAAGAAGGGAGTTTGACCTCCCGAAGGGAAGTACAATCCATAAAAGCACGGTTGCGAATCTCCACCACACCCTCTGGAATAACCACCGAAGAGATGCGACTGCCCGCTAGAGCTCGCTCCCCTACCACACGGACACCAGATATGACCAGTTCTTTAGGTGGGAACGATACACTCACTAAAACACCATCTACAATATTCATAGTTTATAAGTAAATCTACACTATTTATATATTTATATACATGTATATGGACGCTTGGAGCCCAGAAGGTTATAGACATTTTTGTCTCGCAGTTTCCATATCTATCTTACTGGCAGAACTCATCGAATCCATCGTAGACCTTTTTCCAGGAAACCAAATCAACTTTATTGCATACAACGCATGGGGATTCATATGTCTCAACTTAACAGTCATACTAGGTAGAAAGCTCACGAGTAGGAAAAATATGTGGTTCTTAAATGGTTTTTTAACATCTGCAGTTATTTTACTAGGGTGTGCCGCCCTCTTTGCCGACAACCACTGGGCATACACGATCGTTTACGGTGTAGAACTTCTATTCACAGTCATCGTCGCCAACTATGTCAGACAATACGAACCGCCGCAAAAATTTGTCGAACTCGCTAAGATGAGGGGCACTGGCAACACTGGTTGTTAATGTAGTCCTTTGCGTTGGTCGGGGCAGGGTCGCATGGGTCCGAAGTGTCCCCCCCGGTTTCATCCTCGTCACACACACCATTACCATCGTTATCGACTGCACTGCCACCGCAAGTTCCGGCACAGTCTACTACAGCAGTGGAACCACATGTATTGTCGCATCCCGATAGAACAGCACTGCCACCACAAGTTCCGGCACAGTCTACTACAGCAGTGGAACCACATGTATTGTCGCATC
>Ga0209630_10000450_pt1 | contig 46442 bp, 45 predicted proteins | sample COG_01_FD_184745 | JGI IMG/M metagenome (GOLD analysis project Ga0209630, IMG submission 184745) | Pelagic Microbial community sample from North Sea - COGITO 998_met_01 (SPAdes) (version 2) | ecosystem: Environmental > Aquatic > Marine > Neritic zone/Coastal water | place: Helgoland, sampling...
AGAATACCCTACTGATTGGCTCAAAGAGCAAGGTTGGGGTAAAAAAGCTAAAGCTGAGAAAAAAGCTCCAGCTAAAAAAGCTGAGAAAAAAGCTCCAGCTAAAAAGGCTCCAGCTGAAAAAGCAGTTAAAAAATCAGACGTAGAAGATAAAGCAGTTAAAAAAGACGTCGAAGACAAGTAGGAGGTCTAAATGGCTTTCTCAACGGCAGCTGACGTAGAGTCTTATACCCAAATAGACTTTGACTCTAGCTTAGAGACTCATTTAACTAACAATCTCATACCTTTCGTAGATGCCGCTATTAATCAATATGTCGGTTACAACCTTTCACATGGTACTAAGACCGAGACATTTACTGGCGACCAAACACACGAAATATTTTTAAGACATCTACCTATACATTCCATTACATCTGTAGTGGAAGATGATACAACATTAACAGAAGGTAATTCTGCTGATTTTGTTTTTTATGATAGTGGTAGGTTAAGAAGATTAGGTAAGAGATGGTCTTATGCTAAAGAACAAAACATTGTAGTAACTTATGTATCTGGGTACACAGCATTTGATGGTGGATTAGACACCGATTTACCAATACAAATAAAAATGGTTTCTGCAAGAGCTGCTGCAAGAATACTAGAAAACACTTTATCAGTATCATCACAACAAGAACCTGGAGAAATATCTGCACAAGGTTCATCTGATGCTGGTAACTTTAATCTAGCAATGTCAGAAAGAATAGGTGATTATTCAGCTGATTACGGAGTAGGTGTTGATGCACTATCGACAGCACCATTAACTCAATCAGATATGAATCTATTGTCACCTTATAGAAAGTCTTACTTTGTGTAATGCCTAATAAGCAGACTCCATCAATAGAAGAGGCAAAAGAATTATTCAAAGCTAACCCTCATTACAAGTTAAAAGATTTTGCTAATGATTGGGGCGTCTCTATAGAACGTGTAAGGCAAATCAAAAAAGAAGCAGGCATAGTTCCAATGTCAGAAATAGACACGAGTATTGTTGAAATAATTTTAGAGAGAATAAGAAACGGTGAAGCAACTTTGACTAATCGTGAACTATATAAAGGATTACCAGTAGGTTACGACAGATTTAGAACATGGATGATGAAAGATTCTAGTATTAAAGAACAATGTGATTTAGCTAGAGAGGAATACTTATCTACTGATAAAGTAGAAAAGAAATGCTATAAATGTGAAATTATAAAACCTATAGATACATTTAATAGAAGTCAAAAGTATCAAGATGGATTCAATAGATATTGTATAATTTGTCAGGAACAGATTATAGAGGAAAAAGATGATGTTAAAAGAAAGACTTGTTTTATGTGTAAGCAATCTCTATCAGTTAAATCTTTTAACAAAAATAGAACTATGAAAGATGGATATTCTTTATTTTGTAAGAATTGTCAAAGAAAAGAACGTAGGTCTAAGAGAAGACTAAATAACTTAACTTCCTAATCTAACTGCTAGATTTATAGTATGGCAGGCTCATATCCCGAACGTTTATTAATACATAGAATATCTATTCAAAGAACTGTTGGTGCTAATTATGACACTCGTGGTTTAGATTCAGATGTATGGACTAATGTAGCTACTAATGTACCCACTCGTATGGTCTTTGGTAGTGAAACAGAAAGTAGAGATGGTAGAAATACTGTCGTGCAAAACTGGTCAGCATACTTTACTGGTACAGTAGATTTAAAGTCATCTGATAGAATTTACTGGGATGATGAAGACCAATATTTTGAAATTAGTAGTGTAAGGAAGAGTCACAATCGAGTAGGCAGATTATTCTCAGTACAAGCTGAACTTATTTATTTCGAGTAATGCCTAATATATCAACAAAAAGTGTTGCTGGTCAGTTTGGTGAAGAAACTAAGGTAATAACAAAAAAGACCTACGTATCTGAAGGTCGTAAAGATGTCCTTCTATCCAGAAAACAAGAAGCTTCAGCCTTTCGTATTCTAAGATATTATAACTGGTCAAAGTCATTTGGAATGAAAACTCAGTTTCTTAGTAACATGTCCAATGCATCATATGGTATATTACAAACTCTAAATACAGTTTCTGCTTTCGCAACTTCTGATAGTTTAGTTCGTTCTATTGCTGCTCGTTATGGTTGGGTTGTTGCTGGTAGAGCTTTTGGTAGAGTTCAAGGTAAAGTTTTACCACAGGGTGGAGGACCTTTTGGTAGGTTCGCACGTGTTAAAGGTGGTCAGTTTTCAAGAAAAGTATTAGGTAATTTTATGAACTACTTTACTACAACGACTATGGAATTTGAAAATGTAGCTGGTACTCAAAGAAAAATAATGAAACAATTACAAACTGCTGGAAGTATAGGACCAACTTGGGCTGGTATGGCACTAGCTGAAGCTATAACTGGAGCACCTGACCCTTATGCTACACAGGCTAGAAAAGTTATGAAAGGTGGTAGGGAAAGAACAATGAAAAGAGATGCGGGTTTTGCCTCAGATGCAGAAGCAGGTAAGACAGATTCGTATTTAAGTAAAAGAGCAGACATATTACAAAGAATGGGTAGTGCTGGTATGAGTGCTCCTGAAATGACATATTTAATAAAAGCAATGGAACAAGGTGGCGACCCTGACGACATAATGAAAAAATATAATGCCCTTAGTTCAGACATAATGAATACTTTGAATAAACACGCAAAACTAGGAACTGGTGGAACTACAGGTCACATGGGACAACGTGCAAGGTTTATTCAGCAAGATATGACCGACAACATGGGTAGACCTGTCATGGAAACAGCTTCCAATATTACTGGATATGATGATACAGGCACTCTTGGATTTGGAAGTCATTATCTACAAAATCAGTTTAACGATGGTACTGGTGGAGGTCCTAGTTTTTATCCTAAAGCAAATAAAGAAGAATCTATAGTCCGAGGTGGTAAAGCTTCTGTAATTGAATATTCCACTACAGATGATACATTTGGTAGTTATACACAATTTAATGAAGATGCTACTCAAGTACAACAACAAAGAGTAAATGAGATACTTTCTGAAGCATTAGGTGTAGATTTATACAAAGGACCTCAACAAATATTTGAAAGTTATTTTGGTGGCTCTGGCACTCAAATGGGTCCTACTGAAATGAAGTACGGTAAAGATTCTAAGCGAACAAGTTACGAAAAAATTATTGACCCCAAAACTGGTAAGTATGCAGGAAGTAAAGAAAAAATTACTGGTGGTACTTTAAAAGATATGACTGGAGAATACAGTGAAGTAAGTAATCAGATAGACCAGACTAATTATAGACTTGTTCGTTCTTCTAGTAATCCTAAAGAGCATAACTATATTGCTTCAAGACCTGATATTATCAAAGGTTTAAGAATGATAGATGCTAAAAATCTTCATAAGAAAAATCCAAAAGGTGGCTTCTTAGCTTACGGTATAGAACTTTATCAACATAAAGGTCTTAGAGATGTTGAACAAATAGAATATGGTGGTCCAGCTACTGACTTGTCAAGAAGTTTAAGAAACAGAACAGATAGATATGTATATGCTAGAAGTATGTTTGTTCATCAAGCAGCACAAAAAGCAGCTAATAAATTAGGTTTAGACGCAAACTTAAAATTCTCAAACCGTAAAGCAGATGTTATGGGAACTTTAAGGAAACGTCAGACTAAAGCTATTTCTCAATATCAAAAAGATAAAAATCAACATACTTCTACGAAAGGTGGGTATACATTATTAGTAGATAAGAGAGTAAGGGAAATACTTAAAGAAGATTTAAAACGAGCCAGAAGTCCAAGGATTGTAGATGGCAACAAGCTTCAATTTAATGATATGAAAGTTTCGGATAATTTAATTCAAGCTGGAGAATACAATAGCCTGAGAAAAGGTGCTAACACTGTTTACTTTACTGACGATGCAGGAAATAGATTATCACATACTTTAAGCCCTAAAGATTACCCACCAGAATTTTTAAATGAATTTGATAAGTTAGAAAAGGATTTAAAAAAGAACTTAACAAGTATATCTGGGGATATGCCTTTATCTGATGAATATTACTTATCAGGTGCTTTTGCTAGGTCTGATGCCCGAAGAAGACAAGCAGGAGTTTTAAGTGATGACTTACCTAGAAATGAATATGGAAACAGAAGACAACTTACACCTAGTCAATTAAGAAGACAAAATTTTAGAGTTAGGGGTGGTGTTTATACTGAAGATGACATTCTTAGCCAAGCCCTTGCTGAAACAGCAGAAGAATTGTTTCCAGAATATTTGAACGAACTTTCTACTATACAAAAAGGAATTGAAGATGAAATAAAGATTAAAGTTGAACAAGGTCAAGCTGCAATCAAGAAACAAAAACTTAAAGGCGAAGCAAAACGTAAGGCATTTAGCGATTTAGAATTTGAAGCAGACCAAATGTACGAGAAAGGATATCAAGATGCTGTTACACGAGCAACTGATAAAGTTCTTGGTAATTTAAATGCTACTCATCCTGTAGTAAGAGAAAAACTAGATAGTATAAACAAGCAGATTGAAGGTGTTATTAGAGGTTCTGGTAACAGAAGTATAAGTCAATTTAAAATGGCACCTGTCATGATTCAATCTAAATACACCCAATACCACAATGCATTAATGAAAGGTGAAGGAGCAGCAGCAAAAGATATACTTAATGAGTTGACCGACGATGGAAAAATTAAATTAAAAGCAGTTGAAAATCATTTAGGATACAAAATGGAATTAATTGGTAGCCAGGCAAATGGTAATCCTATTTATAGAAGAGTTACATTATCAGAGAGTAATGATTATAAAACTGAAGAAATAGTTTTTAAGGGTACCCCTTATAGAGAGGCAACTGCGATTGTCAATGGTAAGGAAGTTAAATATAAAATTAGAGTAGATGAGGGCGACCAAGGTATCAAAAATTATAGAGATTTAGAAAGAAACCAGAAAAAAGGTAACGCTGGTTTAAATGATATAGGTGGTGTTGGTTCAAACATAAACAAAAGCAAATCAAATAAATTTGGCGACCCAACAGGACAACAAGCTTTAAAGGATTTAAAAAAAGGTGATTATAGATTGTTTGGTGGTCTTGGTAATGCATCTGACATATCTGCTAATAAACTTCTTGAAGGAGTAGATAGTATGTTAGACAGTCCTCAATCTAAAGACCTTATGCGTGCTTATAAGGATGTACGAAGTCATGTTATAGTAAACGGAGCAGGAACAGTAATAGGAGGTTTATATGGTGGTGAAGGTCAATTTGAATCTATTGCAGGTGGTCAAACTGGAAAAGCGACTCCTAAGTTAAAAAAAGCTTTAACAAGAATTACTTCACTTAGTTACAGTAATGAAGAAATGTTTACCCTTCTACACCTATTTCTAGCAGTAGAGGAAAATCAAGAAGTTAAAAAAGAATTACTTGCCGTATTTGACCCAACAACTGATTATGGAAAATTAGCTACAGGTCAAAGTACTAAAAGAAAAGGACATTCATTAGGAGAGAGATTTGGTGGTGGGTCTAGGATTTTAGATTCATTTATGATAGAACAAATGAAAGCAATACTAAGAACTAATTCAAATAGAAGTAAGATAGATTTATTCTCTCTTGTAAGAGTTAGATTAAGGTAATAACCTAAACTTTCTTTAAATAAGTTAGTATGAAAATATGCCAAATACATTAGATACAGGTCAAAAAGCACCACCTGACGCAGAAATTATATTACGTAAGTGGGCTCTAGCTCAAACAGCAATAACTGACATTGTTGGACAAAACATAGCTACTAGACTACCTAGAGAAGCAGCACTACCTTTTTTAACTTTATATAGAGCAGGTGGACAATTAGTAAATCCTATGTCAGAAGTACACATGCAAGCAGCTTTAATGCCTATGGATTGTTTTGCTGGTAAATGGGGAGGGTCAGCTAACACTGGTACTCCTGATTATGGAAAAGCATATGAACTTTCAAATGCCGTGATTCAGTCAGCTTTCAACTATAGTAATGGGTATATAACATCTGATGATGATACTCCGTTAAGAGCGAAGATTTACGGGTTTCAAATAATGCAGATGCCTACCAGAGTAGAAGAAACTGCAACTGGACTAGGTAGGTACTCAATAGCATTGAGTATGATGTACAGAGCAGTATAGGAGATTTTATGTTTGGAAAAGAACACAAAGTTAAAGTAAAGATTCATCCTTTGTTCTCACAGAACAAAGCTAAAGATGTTGTGACTGGCATTATGTTCAGTCAAAACGAATGGGTAGAGATAGAGTCCAAAGACTGGGATAGATTAAAGGAAAAAAACTGGACACTTAAGGGTGACAGTTATCCTTTATTAATTATTGCAGACGAGGAAGTCGCTGAAGAAGAAGACAATGATGCTTCAGATGACTATGTGGGTAAAGATATTGAAGACTTTGCCTTAGATGGCAGTGTCTTGCAAGATACTGAAGTAGAAGAAGAGTAATTAGGAGATAATTATGCCAAGCACAAATGGTACAATATCCGAAGTTATTGTTGGTACTGGTGTACTTTATGTTGCAGCAATCGCTAATGATGGTAATGCATCAGGTGATTACGTAGCATTTCCAACAGATGACGGTGCATCCGCATGGTCTGACCCTGCGTCTAGCTGGGTTGACGTTGGATATTCTGAAGACGGTTGGACTCTTGAAATGGATAAAACATTTGAAGATATCATGGTCGCAGAAGAAATAGACCCAATTGCTACCTTCAAGACTGCTCAAGAAGTTAGATTAACTGGTGAACTTGCACAAGCTTCACAAGCTAACTTACAAGTAGCTCTTGGTGGTGGAACAATCACAACTGGTGATGGTTCAAACGGATACCAATCTGGTTATAACGCTGTTATGCCTCCAGCAACAGATGACTTTGATGAGAAATCATTATTGTTAATTGTTGATGGACCTGCTGGTGCAGATAGACATGTAGAAATTCCACGTGCAGTAAACGTGGGAGCTTTCTCAATGGCTCATCAAAAAGCACCTCAGAAGGTTGTTATTGCAACTGAGTTTAAAGTACTTAAACCAAAATCCGTAGCACAGTACACAGAATTATTCAGAATCATTGATAATACAAATGACTCTGACGTATTCGACATTAACTAAAGATAGTTAAAATTAAATAATAATGATAATGATTGGAGGTCGGCGTGGCTGACAAAAGATACAAAGACTTCGACGAAGCGTCGAAGGAAGAAGCAAAAGAACCTATTCAGGTTAAATTAAACGGTAATATATATACCTTTCCCCCAGCACTACCTGCTAGAACTGTTTTAGCACAAATGCGTTGGATGGACGAAACAGGAGCAATGCCTACAGCAGCTGTTCCAGAATGGCTTTCATCTATTGTAGGTGAAGAAGTTATGGAAGACATACTTGATGAAGGTGCTACATGGGAACAATTAGAAGAGTTACTTCAATACCTATTAGCAGAATATCAAGTAGTTCAAGAAACCGATGCTGAAGTAGACGTTGAACCAGAAGAGGGTGACGAAGACAGCCCAAAATAACTTTCGAGTCCATGGAGATAATCTATCGGTGGGCTCAAGTTGAAGCAGATTTTCAAAGACACTATCTTGTAGAAGACCCAGGTATACTGACATGGAGAAGATTCATGTTGTTACTTGTTAATTTACCTGTAGATTCTTCATCTTTTTACGCACCATTTTTAAATGCTGCACAAGAAGGAACTAAATATAAATCAGAGTCAGGTCTTACACCACCTAAGGGATGGTACAAAGCAGAACTTGATAGAATCAAAGGACGTAATAGACCAAGGAAGCAATTATCAATTGACCAATTTGTAAAGGAGAGCAAAGGACAAGGTAAAAGTAGATAGGATATGGCTAAAGACGCATCGATAAAGGTGATGCTTGAATTTCAAGCAAACAACGCATCACTATCAAAAGCAACTAAAGGTATAGCTAATGAGCTTAGTACCCTTCAGCGTAAAACCGCAACAGTAGCGTCATCCATGACTTCTTTCGTACCAGCATTCGCTGCAGTTGGTGCAGCAGCCTTTTCAGCTTTTTCATTCGCAGGTAGAGCAGCAGTACAATTTCAAGACTCATTTGCAGGTGTTAGAAAAACATTAAATTTCTCAGGTACTGCAGCAAAAAATCAAGAAGAAAACTTTAGAGCTTTAGCTGATTCCTTAGTTGACATATCAAGAACAACACCTATGGCTGCAAATGAACTTGCAAGAATAGGTGAAATTGGTGGTCAGTTAGGTATATCAGCTGGTGCTATTACAAAATTTACAAAAACTATATCACAACTTACTGTAGCAACAACAATGTCAGCAGAGGAAGCTTCCTTTGCTTTGTCAAGACTTGCAGCTATCACTAGACTACCTGAAAGAAATTTAGGTAACTTAGCTTCTGTACTTGTTAGATTAGGTAACGAGTTTGCAGCTACTGAAGGTGAAATAGTGAATACTGCAATGAAGATTGCTTCAGCTTTAGAGCTACTTGAATCACCTACTTCAAATGCAGCAGCAGACTCATTAGCTTTAGCAGCAGCATTAAAACAAGTTGGTCAGCAAACACAAGCTGGTTCTACTGCGGTTGCTAGGTCATTAGACATTATGGCTACTGCTGTACTACAAGGTGGTAGGGAGCTTTCATTATTTGCAAAAGTAGCAGGAATGACATCAGACACGTTTAGGAACCTCGCGGAAGCATCTCCAGCACAAGCTTTCGTAGCTTTCTTAGAAGGATTACAAGCAGTTGGTAATGCTGGTGCAGATACAGTTCAATTATTAGAAGAATTAGGATTAGGTCAGCAAAGAACATTAAGAGCTTTACGTTCTATGGCTTTAGCTTCAGATGATGTTAAAGATGCTTTAAGTTCAGCTAACGAAGAGTTTGCTTTAAATAATGCTTTACAAACAGAAGCAGAAAAAAGATATGAAACAGTTGTTTCTCAATTAGGAATGCTGAGAAATAATATTACAGCTTTAGGTATAGAGACTGGTAATCAATTACTAGAACCACTTAATGAAGTTATTGATGGATTGACAACAATTGCTGGTGGTACAACATCTGATGAGTTAAAAAGAATAGTTGCAGGATTTGCACTTATGGCAACTACCTTAAATGGAGTAATGGTTGCCAGAAAAAAAATGTTACAACTTAATCAAGTTGCACAAGGTAGTGGACTTATGGGAACTGGTGTCGATGGAAGTATTAGTTTTCTTGGTGATGCTTTACCTGGTCCAAAAGAATTACTACATAGAAGAAGAGCTAGAAAAATTCAAGGTAGAGGTGGTTCAACATTTAATAGAAAAGATTTTCTTGCTCAACAAGCAGGAATGGGAAGACAAACTAGAGGTTTTGAAAACATATTAAAAAATGCAGACGTAATGGATGTTGATGTATTTGATGCTCAAGCTAATCAAGCTTTGTTGGATAAAACAGGTGGATTTACAGACCAAGCACCTGAAGATGTTAGATTTTTAGGAGCTGATGGTACAGAAAAATCATTAAGTGGTGCAGAGCAAAATAGATTGGGATTGTTGCAGGCTATGAATCAAGAAACTGTAAAACAATCTAGTGAATTAATTAAAATACAAGATTTAGAGTCTTCAATAGCAGAATTAAAACAAGAAGCACTAGGTTTTGCTGAAGAAGCAAATGTATTATCAAAAGATGAAGCTGCTACTAAGAAAAAAGACCCAGATAAAATTAAAAACATAAGTGATGGTATTAGTGACACACTAAAGGAATCAAGCAAAGTAGATTTTGGTGACGATGAGCAGAGCTTTAAAAGAATACAAAAATCTGCTGTGGACTACAATGTTGCATTACAAAGCCTTGCTGAAGCTGAAAATAGATTAATTACAGCTGAAACTGAGTTAAAAGGTGTAAAAGAAATAGGAACTGCTGACTATACCAAACAATCACAGGCTGTACAAAATGCCAAAAATGATGTTGATGAGTTTACAAATTCAGTTGAAAAAACAGGTGAAACATTAAAAGATAATATTAAGGAAATAGATGGAAATGGTGTTGAAATAGATGCTTTAGCAAAAGATTTAAACGGTTTAGTCGATGAATATGAGGGTGTTGAAAATGCATCAAGTAAAGTAACAGCACAACAAAGAGCTGATGCTGAAAAAGCTCAAGCTTCTCTTACTGAAACAACTGCAAAAATTAATGAACAAGAACGAGAATTAAGAGAACTTCAAGCAACTTCAGCACAGGGTGGCTTCGTAACACAAAGTGTTGGTGCAAGTTCTGGAATATTGGGACCAGACCCTGCAAAAACAGATACTGCATTTAGAAGCGTAGGAAATAGCATAAAAGTCCTTGGTGGAAATATGACTGTATTTGGTAATGAAACCCAAAAAACAGCAGGAGTATTTAAATCTTTCTTAAGAACATTATTTATGAGTAGGAAACAACTTTTAGCTAACAGTCAAGCTGTTGTAGCATCTGCTAATTCAACAACTGCTATGAAAGTTGCTACTCAAGGTTTAACAAATGCCATGATTGGTCTAAAAGCAGCAACAGTATCCTTGCTTGCTTCTCTTGGAGCAATGGTTGCATTTGGTGCAATTATGGGTTATCTAATGAAGTTGTGGGAAAATGCCAAAAAAACATCTGCAGCTATTAGAGAAATTGGTGATGAGATTAAAGGTGTTATAGACCTACAAGATGAATTAGTATTTAGCAATCTGCAAAGAGGTTTAATAGAAGATGCTTTAGCAAATGAAATGAAAAAGAGAAGTCCAGACCAAACATTAATTAAAACATTTCAACAACAATTATCTGATATGGATGAAGGTATTAATCAAGCTAAATTTAATATAGAAGAAAATATGGCAGAAATTGGTAAAGCCTTATTACTTGAAACAACAGAAGATGGTGTAAACGTTGAAGCAAGATTAGAAGGTATAAATAGAGCATTAGGTGATACATTTGATTTGAATGAATTCTTTGTCGAAGTAGGAAAACAGATAACTGATTTTGAATATGCAACTACTAGAACATTATTAAGAACATTACAAAATTTAGAAGAAACCCAAGATGAAATAGATAGTTTAAGAGCTGGTGGAGCTACAGCTGCAACTAGCCCAAGGTTAAAAGAATTAGAACAAGAGATTGCAGTATTTGATGTACTTAGAGAAATACAAAGACAAACAGGAGATGAATTTGAAGATTTCTTAAAAGGTACTGGAGATGTATTCGGTAAGAACTTTCAGGATACTTTCTCAGGTTCAATACTAGGTGGTGAGGGTGCATTATCTGACAATATTTCTGGTAGTTTAACTGAGAGATTTGGGTTAAGTTTTAAAGAATTGGAAGATGGAAGTGTTGGAGTATTTCAAGCAATAGAAGAAGGCTACACAGATATGTATGGAAATATTGCAAGTGTAGCACAGGAACCAATAGCTGTACTAGCGGCTGATACTTTCCTAGATGCAGATAAAAACCCAGTAGATATGGATAAAGTGTTAAATGACTTATCTGCATACATAATTCTTGCAGAAACTCTAAGGTCTCAAGCAACTGGTAAAAAAGCTGCAAGCTTGGCTTCACAAAATTCTACTTTTATACAAATGCAAAATGAAGGCTTAATTAAACAAATGCAATTCTTAAAAGCTAATGGTGTAATTATGCAAGATGTTGACCCTCATAAAAATAGGGCAAGAGCTATTCAAATGGTGAGTAATGCTACTAGAGTTTATCAAAATCAACAAATACAGAAAGCTCAACAAAGTGCTAATTCATTAGGAATACTTGAGTTCCAAATGAGCAAATTTGAAAAAGCTCTTAATGAAAGTCTTCAAAGGTCAGCAGGTACTTTAGCAAGTGTATTTTCAGAAATACCTATAACAGTTAGAAAAGGTGTTGATGAAATGTTAAACGAAATGGTTATAAAAGAAGCTAGACTTAAAAACTTCCAAAATGATATAAAAAGACTTTCAAGTATTGCTCCTATGTTAGCTAAAAACTTAGCTGACCAAGGATTAGCTGCTAGACAAATGTTAACTGACTTATTATCAGACCCAGTTGCAGCATTCTCAATGGAAGCCTCAATGAATAGAATTGCACCTTTCCAAGCTGAAAAATTAGGTTTAAGTGAAGAAGAAATCGAGAGAATGCAAGATGCTGGTCTTAGATTAGGTGACTCAGCTTCTGAAGGTATTATTGTAGGTATTCAAAATAGACAAGCTGAATTAGAAAAAGTATTAATTAGTTCAGTTAAAGGTGCAATTGACGCAACAGCATATTACATAAAAGAAGGTTCTCCATCTAAATTAACTATGGAAAAGCTTGGTGAACCTATTGGTCAAGGTATTGCATTAGGTATTTCAAATGAAGAAGACGGAATTGCAGGAGAACTTGTTCGTGTTGTAGAGAATGCAATCGAAGAAACAGAATTACTTTTAATGGAAACAAGTGAAGGTATTTCTGAACTTACAAGAGCACTTACAACCATGTTTGCAGTTACAGCTGGTAAAAGAGCATTAACTGCTGCTAATTATACTGTTCAAAAATCTGAACAAGCTCTTATGGCTACTAGAAGAAAGAATGCAACCTTACAGGAAAGAATCACAAAGAATCAAATAGCTCTTCAAAAAGCAGAACTTGAAGGTAGAAAAAATAATATAACTATGTCTGAAGAAATGAACATTCTTCAACAAAAAGTTGCAATAGATGAAATGAAGAGAACTATGAGTGGTAAGAAAACTGCTTCTGAAAGAAAAGCTATTGCAAATGCTGAAAAAGAATTGGAAGAGTTAAGACTTGCTGCAGAGGCAGGAATTGTAGATACTTTAGATGTAGAAGTTGCTGAAGAAAAACTTGCTGACTTAAAAGGTACTAACAAATCTATTGAAGAGCAACGTATTGAAATATTACAACTTGCTGAAGCTGAAAAGAAATTACAAGAAACAGAAAAAGAAGCTAGAGAGGTTGACGAACAACTAATTTCTTTAAGAGAAGAAAATATTAAGTTACTTGATGAAGCTGCTAATAAATCATTTGAATTACAAACTGCTTATGATAATTTAGAAGCATCAACTGAAGGTGTATTTAATGCAGAAATGAAGTATGCAGAAGCTAGAGATAAATTTGATAAATTTGTTAAAGCTTCACCTGACTTATTCGCTGCACTAGTCGAAGGATATGGTGGTGTAGGAAGCACTATAGATGCTATTACAACTAAAACTCTTAACTTAGTAAATAAAACTGAAACTGGTGCTGATAGAGCAGTTCTTGCACTACAAACAATAGTCACTGAGGCTAATAAAACTGCTGCACATTTGACATCATTAGATTTATTAGCAGATACACGTTTTGAAAGTGCACCACAAGAAGCAATGGATATGAGAAACACAGTTGGTACTGCAAAAGAATTTTTAGAAATATTTAGAGGAACTCCTTTGGAAGGATTAATAAATAATTTCAAAGGTATGTCAGCTACAGGTTCTGGTAGAACATCGGCTATGGATAGGTCAGTATTCAAAGATATAGATGACTTTATGGCTTCAGAGCAAGCACTTTCAGATGCAAGAGCAGGTAAAGATATTACTTTTAGTGATTTTTCAAGAGCTCTTCAATCTTATTTAGGTGTTGCAACAAATGTTGATACAGCAGGTAATATAAACTTCGCTGAAGACCAATTAGAAGGACTAGGTATTGCTGATACAGCTGGAGTTGCTCAGGCTAAAGGAACAATAGGTAATCAAAACTTTGGAACAGCTGTATTGGGAGCCAGTGGTGATTATTTGACTGGCGAAATGAATGACTTATCAAGATTGGCACCTAATGAAAGAATAGAATACAACTACTCTATGTCTCAGGCTCAACAAAAGAAATTAGGTTTTACTCCTACTACATATGACGTAACAAATATAAATGATTTAGTAAAATTGTTTAATAGAGCTACTGGAACTAGTGGAAACAGTGAAGAAAAAGTATTGGAAGCATTAGGCATGAAAGGTCTTCCAGGAAAACTTGGAGACCCTAGTAAAACAATAACAGAAACTGGTAGGGAAATGTCAACTTCCCTTGACCACTTACATGTATTTCAAAGAGATAGAAATAAGCAAAATTACAAAGATACACTTTTAGGTAATGTTTCCAAATTATTAGATACATTAGGAGAGGGTAGATACGAATATCTATTAAAGAGAAAATATGGTGGTGGTATGAAGCCATTTCAAAGAGCACTTGTTGGTGAGTACGGACCAGAAATGGTAACTGCTTTACCTCAAGGTGGATTAAGAGTAACACCTCAAGGTTCTGAAAGAGGTGGTAGTATTAGTATCAATAGTTTGAATGTAAACGTAACGGGAGTACCTACTGACCCTGTACAAGCAAGAAAAGCTGCTGTACAAATACAAAAGGCTTTAGTCAAATTAGATAAAGAAGGTGTTTCTGGTACAGGATTGTCGAGGAGATAATGGCACATAAAGTACATATTGGTAGATTATCATTTACATCACCTGGTTCTATAAATTTTGATTCATCTGATGGTGGAAGAAATTTAAGTTTTAGAGGTAAAATTGGTGGTGTAGAAATAACGCTTGACCATATTAAATATATTAGAGATGAATTGGTTTCTATTGCTGCTTATGGATTAACTGTACCATTTAGATACGACGGCGATTCAAGTTATGATGGATATGTTAAAGTTAACTCTAGTTCTGTCAGTACTCAAAGATATCAACGTGGAGGTTTCAGCTATAGTGTAGATTTAGAATACTTAGGTCGCTCAGGCGAAGTAGTATTTGAATCAAGGTTTACTGGTGCTTTGCTAGATAATGACCATAGTGTTACAGCTACTACAAATCAATTTCATGCAAGTCCAGGTAATCATTATAACTACTATCATCCTTCAGAACCTACTGATGGTACTAGATTAGCTAATGATGAAACAAGTACTGCTATTGGTGCTTCAACAACTTTAAGATTAAAAACTGATAATAATTTAAGAAACTCTAATGCAACATTTCATGTTGAACCTGAAGATTTTTATAAAGGTGCTTGTCTAATTAAAACAGGTACATACGATAGTGGATTTACTTCTAGCAATAATGTACAAACAATGAGTGACACTGCTAATGAAGTCAGGTGTGGTTTATTCTCATCAAACAAACCAACAGCTCTTACTTTAGAAAATGGTTTAATAAAAATACAATTTAGTGCTTCGACTACCCAAGCATTATTTACAAGCTATATCTATGATGTATCAGATTATCAATCTAGTAAAGATTGGGTTTTCTCTAAAGGTACACCAACAGGCTCTGAACAATTAGGAGATAATTGGTTAGGCTGGAGAACTATGCAAATATTAAAAAATCACCCAGAATGTGCAACAGTAAGATGTACTACCTATCTTAATGCTGATAGTAAAGATGGAAGATTAGTAGTAGATTTTACATTGCGTAGAGGTTCTCATCATGTTTCTATTGTTGCGAATCAATATACATCTAGTAGATTTAATTTATCTTTAGCAACAGCTTCAGGAACAAATGCTTCAACAGGTACGGGATATATTTATGACGGTACTTCTAGTCCAGAAGATGGTAATAAATGGTTATTAGGAAGTCCTGATAGTGCAGCTTCATCTGCACAATTTGATTTAGCTAGAGAAATGTTATATAAAACAGGAGCACAAATGAAAGCATACATAGGTTATGAACTTGCACAAGAAAATGGAAGTATAAACACTGCTGATACAAGAGACTCTGTAAGAGACCAGTATTTAGATAATGTTTACGAATATCAAAAATTAGTTAAGTCATAATGGCAGTAACAGAAAAATTAATGGCTCAGGGTTCATTTAATTTACAATTAGATTATAACAAATTACCCAACTCAGTTTTAAACTCAATAGATGCTTGGGACCAAATAGTAATAACACCTTCAAGAGTTACAGAAGATGAACTTAATGATGCAGCTATGCTTACATCTTCTGAATATGTTGGTGTAGTAAAATCACTTGGTCTTGGAGATGATGCAGTAGATATAGAAGGTGCTGGATTAGGAACTTATTTAGGAGACGGTGGTAGTCGTGGTATGCCTATTTCTGACCAAGGTGACATATCAAATATGAGAAGTTTTGAAAATAAATCTTTACAATTTGTTTTAGATAATAAAGATGGAACACCTTATGGAATATTGAGAGATGGTAGAGACGGTGGTCTTAGAAGTATAAGACCTGGCACAATAACAAATCCAACACAAGAAAGCACTGATTTACTTTTAAATTTTGAAGGCATAGATGACAGCGTAACAACTACTGACGCAACCTCAAAAAAACATGATATAAATTTTTATGGTAACGCTCACATAAGTACAGACCAAAGTAAATTTGGTTCTACATCTTTAGAATTAGACGGAGATAGAGACTATTTAGAAGTAGACTACTCTTATCACTTTCAATTTGAAGCTGAAGACTTTACTGTTGAGTGGTGGGAGTATAGGGTTGCGTGATAAGTTATGCCACAATTTGATTTAGCAAATGCAAATGTAAGCTCTAGTGGTTTTACAAAAATTAAAAACAGAATAGGTTTTGTTCCCTTTGTTTATGACACAGGATATCCAAATTTAGGTAGCTACATTGATAACGACCCCATACCTTCTGGTTCATCAATATATGCAGAAAGTGTAGGTGGTAGAGTACCATTTGACCCTGACTTTCATAATGGTGTTAGAGGTAATTTAGTTGTAGGATATGGACACACATATAGAAATGAAGGAGCACAATGGAGAGGTTCTGATGCTCTTTTTTATGATTTTTATTCAGTAAAAGAAAACGCTAACGATTCAAATTCGACATCATTTACTATAAACAGTGTAGATTATGCGTTTCCAATACAAAAAGGAGATGTATTTGCTACAACTGATGATGGTGGTAAATACTTAGATGCTTCTAATACTGTAATAACAAAAGGTATAAGAATCAAATATATTGGTGATGATACTTCAACTACTAATCAAAGGTTCTCAGAATCAATAGCAAGTACTCTACTAAGCGAAGATTTAATTGGTTATAAGAATAAAGTTATTTCAGTTTTTACAGGTTATGAAGATTCTTTCCCCTATGACAACACATTAGCTCAAGAACATTTTGATATGATGGTGGGTTTGTGTTTTGCTATAGGAAAAAGTGCTTTTGAAAATACATTTTTTGTAAATAGATATAAATTAGTTGATGGAACATCAGTAACTCAAACAAGTCACTTAACTGCTTATAATGATGCTGGTTACGCTCTAATGTTTTTAGGTGGTAAAGCAAAACCAAGTGATTATCCAAATGGTGACGCTAGTTCAGCAAATAATTTAATATTGGAACACTATGAACCAATTTTAGTAAATGGTGTAAAACTTACTTGGGAAAATGTATTCCTTTGGGACCCTGCGTTAATAAAACAAAGACAAGGTGATATTGATGAATTATTAGGTTCTAACAGCTCTGTTAATCCAACAGCAACTCCTTTGAATCCAGTAACTAATTCACAATGGTATCAAGGTCCTCCAATACCAGAAGATTTTTTTATGGCTAGACCAAATGCACCTGCTTGGTCTGATGTCGTAACATCTACATTACCTTCTGGTTCTGTTAGTAATACAATATTAGAACTACTAACTCAAGGCAGAGAAGATGAAATACCACTCTATTACACTGGAGACGCATCTATTTATGACACAGACCCAGGAAATGAAAACTATTGGGAAGAAGACCCATTTTATCAAAAAGCTTATTCTGCCTTTTGGCAAATAAATAATAGATGGTACAAAGGAAATCAAACTTTTATCGCACCTAGAGCTAAGTCAACAAATGGACCTGCAATTGCTGCACAAGGAGATGGTTCAGTTCCACCTTATATTTTTGGTTTAAATAATGGTTCTGGAGAGCTAGGAGTATATATAACTAGTACTAGAGCTGAAAGCACTATTGATGGCATTACAGGAATAGATAGCACAATTTGGGATATTGCTGACGGTGTAAAACTAGGTGATGTTTCTAATGGTCAATGGGTACATAGAGCAATAACTAGAAAAGGTAATAAATTTACAACATGGGAGAACGGTACTTTAGTTTCTCAATGGACCTCTGATAAGACTATTAAGAGAGTCACTAGAGATGCAAAATCTAGTGGTAGCGATGAAAAAGCATCTATGAATCTTTCTATAGGAAGGAGTCAACATGCGGATTACTTTAAAGGTTATATCGATTCATTAAAAGTTACTAAAGGTGAAGCTTTATATGATGCTAATTTTACACCTTCTACATCTGCTCCTACAATCGACAACACTTCAAATAGTTATACAGGACTACACAATGTTGAATCTGTATACAATGCTTTGAAAAAGATAATGTCTCAGATGGATACAGAATATAAAGTTACTAATGAAGGCAAAATAGATGCAGGACCTAGAGAAAATTTATTTGTCGGTCATGGAACTAATGACCCTCTTGCTATTATTGTAAGAGATTCTTCAGGTGAAGACCCAGGTATTATTGGTTTAAATCCTGATGCTTTGACTACACAGTTTGAGGCTGAAGATTGGGTATCTGGTGTCGAATATCTAAAGAATGTCGGTTCTGATGGTCAAAACATAGACTTAGTAGAAAGATTTTTAACAGATGTACCTTATTATGATTTATTTGGTAACCCTTTAGAAAGAGTTGCATATGTCAACGAACAAGATACAAATGCTCTAATGGCACCAAAGAGAGCAGAAGCTTATTTAGATGAGTTTACAAGAGTTAAAAAATCATTGTCATTATCACTTGAATACTATGACATAAAAGGAGACTTTGAGGTTGGAGATAATATATTTGTTTACGACCCTGAAGTTGGTTTTGTAGATGACTTAACAAAAGCTATTGCTGATGGTAGAACAGCACCTTATGAAGCTATATGGCAGGGTCAATATATAAATCCTGAAAAAATAAGAATTATTGGTATTACTTATCCTATTGAAGATAGCTTTGGAGTTTATTTAAGAAAAGTAGTTAACAGAAATCCTTATACAGTCAGATATATAGATTTATCAGATTATGTAATATTTGAATCAGGTAATACTTCGCTTGATGTAGGAGATTTAGGAAAGCAAATAGGAGATGACTTAAGATTTTCTAATCAGTTATCTGGTACTACTACTGGTAGAACAGAATATAAACCTGGAAAAGTTATCGACCCTGATGATTTGAGTTCAGAAGGTATTAGAACTACAACTAGTTTTTACACAGATGCTTTAGGTACTCAGCAATCTATTATATTTATAGAATGGAGAACTCCTAGAAATACAAGCGGTACTGTTATTGAGAATGGTCTACATTATGAAATATCTGTAGAGCCTGTAAACCCTGCTTTAGGTGATGCTACTAAATACTTTGTACAATGGGGTAACGAAACATTTACTGTTGAAGGTTTACAAAAGGCTACTGATTACAAGGTTGGTGTTCAAGCAGTAACTACAGGTGCAGCTTCTGGATTTGTATACGAAACAATTACAACAGCAGTTGACTCAGTACAGCCTAATAAACCTGCACAAGCTACAACTATTGCAACTATACAGGGTGCAGTACAGATAATACATCATTTAGGTGCAGCAACAGATGATTCAGGTAATCCAGTAGGTACAGTAGTAAACTTTACGTTACCTTCTGATTTATCTTACTTAAATGTTTATGGTTCTACTACTTCTGGTTTTACAGTTGCTGAATCAACTAAATTAGGAAATATACCGTGTGACGCTTCTTTTCTTAGATTAAGTATTCCAGCAGTAGCAACACTAAAAGGAGAGTCTTTAGATAGTTCAGCAACTATGTTCTTTAGATTTACTGCAGTAGATAATGCTGGTAATGAATCAGACCCTTCTGATGAGCAACAAGGAAATGCAGACCTAGTCAAAACTGCAAACATAGACGATGCAGCTATAACAAGTGCAAAGATACAAAACTTATCAGTAGGAACAGCAAAGATTGCTGATGCAGCTATATCAAATGTCAAGATTGGAAATTTAATTGAATCTGATAATTATTCAACTGGTACTTCAGGTTGGTCAATACAAAAATCAAATGCTACATATCCTGATGGTTTTATAGAAATAAATGATGCTTTAATAAGAGGTAACATAACTGCTACAACAGGAAACATTGGTGGTTGGTCAATAGCTAGTAACAAACTAACTGCTGGTAACTTAGAACTAGATGCTGGTAATACAACTATTAAAGGTAATTACTCTGCTGGTTCTTCTGGATTTAGTTTAAATAATGATGGTTCTGTTGAATTTAACAGTGGTACTTTTAGGTCAGATGTTGTTGGTGGAACATTGACTATAGGTGCTAGTGATAAATACGATAATACAACTGATACAGATATTTTTGTAGTTGATGAAAACGGTAACTTATACCTTGGACATCATACTCTTGGTAACGCACCATTTTCTGTAACTAATAGCGGTGACCTCGTAGCAACTTCTGTTACAATTACTGGAGGAGAATTACACATAGGATAATATGGGATTTCATTTAGATACAACAGGTAACGTTTGGTTGGGTAGTGGTAGTTCAGGAACTACTCTTGCTCAAGCTATTACAAATGGTCCTCCTAATTTTTATGTAACAAGTTTAGGTAGCATATATGCTGCTGCAGGAACAGTAGGTGGTATAACAATTGATTCAACTGGTATTTTTGCAAACTACGATGCTGGTAATACAGGTTTTAAAATATTTTCATCTGATGGTTCGGCTGAATTTGATGATGTAACTATTAGAGCAGAGATACAAGGTAGTAGCGTCACAGGTAGTGTGGTTATGGGTTCTGGTGGTGAAATAAAAACTTCATCAGGAACCAGTAGAATAGAAATTGGTAATACTAACGAAACTTATATTAGCTTTATACAAGGAAGTGCAACAACTGGAAGAATCGAGACTATAGCTGGTTCTGGTGGTGCAGATACTTTTAGAATATCATCATTTTTGAATGATGACTTAGAACTATATGCTGGTGGAGGTAGCGGTAAATTAGAAATAACAGCTGGAGAAATTTATATACCTGTAGGTGCAGCTTTATCTTTTTCTGGTGATGATGGCTCACCAGGTGAAGTACTAACTAGAAATAATTCAGGTGGTGCAAACTGGGCAGCAACTTCAGGTCATAGCCACACTGGATATAGTTTCCCTAACTCAGGAACATTATTATCAAACGATAATCATAACCACTCAAATTTATTAGATGGTTCTCACTTACTTGCTAATAATCCACATAGTGTGTATGTACAAAATGCTAATCACTCTCATTCTAACTTTTTAGAAAATGCAGATTTATCAGACTATGTAACAAATAGCAATACAAACTTCTTAAGTGCAGTAGGTCATGTGGCTATGGCAGCAGGTAACGCAGGTGTAGCTCATGGATTGACTTTAGGAGATGTTTTAACAAATAGTAATCACTCTCATGGAAATGTTCATAATCACTCAGGTACAGTCTTAACAACATCTGGAGCTGACAATCTTTATTCAACTCCACACAATCACCCTTATGGAACTGGTAATGGTAACGGTAATGGAAATGGTAATTCTAACTTATCAAATGCAAATGTTGACACTTCTCACGGACCTCACGGTAATGGTAATCATAATCACTCAGGAACAGTATTGACTACTGCTGGGTCTGGTAACCTATATTCAGCACCTCACAATAGCCATAGTCATAACCATAGTAGTTATGTAACAAATACTACTTATAACAATCACTTGAATAACTTACACTTTTCTGACTCAAGGTTAAAGACAAATATTGTAAATACTTCTTTTGGTCTTTCTTACATAAACTCACTAAGACCTGTTGACTATGAATATACTTCAGATACTCTTGATGCATACTTTACTGATGAAAATACACCTTTTTTAAGAGACATGTATACAGGAGTTAAACATGGTTTTATCGCACAAGAAGTAAGAACTTCTACTTTTGATAATCACGCCTCTAATACTGCTTTCGGTGGACTTGGGTATAAAGCTGAATCAGAACAAGACAATTTTGAAGACATACAAACAGTTGACCTAGAACAATTTATAGGTCCTGTTATTAAATCTATACAAGAATTATCTGCTAAGATAGACTTGTTAACAGCTAGAGTTGAAGAACTCGAAGGAGTATAATGACACACGAATATAAGATAGTCGACCCATTAGAGACTGAAAGTACAGAAGAAAAGTTGGACAAACTTTATATACAAATTCATGCACTAGAAAAGCATCACTTAGTTTTAGATGCAATTGAGTCACCTAATGAAGAAGAGACAACTGAAATTGAGGCTATCGAATCTCAATTAACTTCACTTATCAGTGAATACGAAGGACTAGGTGGAACTTTCGATTGAAATTTTCTTTGGGAGGCAAACAATCTATAGAGTTTAAGACCGATGTTGTAGGTCTTGAATCAATTTCTCCTGTTCAAAAATCTAATCATTTTGTACCTCAGTGGTTTAAAAATATGGATGATTATATTGTAAGACAACCAAATCCAGAGGGAAGAGTACCTAATGCTTTTGGTAAGAAAAAGAAAACTGCTAAAAAGTTTAGTGGTGGAACTGTAAAAAGATGTCCTGCAATAATAGACTTGATAACTGAGGGGTTTATCATACCAATGTGGTCTGATTTTCTAATCCAAAGAAATGATACTCTTCTTGAATGGGATAACAAAAACTTTCCATACGGTATTGAATTTCATAGTAAAGAACAAATAAGTCACTGGAAACTTAAAAAAACAGATTTTCCTGAAGGTGTTAAGTTTGTAAATCCATGGCGTATATATACTCCACCAGGTTATTCAGTTTTATTTGTAGCACCATTTTACGAATTTGAAAAAAGATTTACTGTACTACCTGGGATAGTTGAAACTGACTCATATCACCATGTAAACTTTCCAAGCATAATACACACAAATCAAGATTTAATAATAGAAAGAGGAACTCCCTTTATACAAGTAATTCCTTTTAAAAGAGAAAATTGGGACTTCGATGTATCACGAATGACTGAAAAAGACATTGATGATGATACAACTCATAAAAATCATTTAAATACTAAATTTAAGAACGCATACCGTTCAATTACCTCTAGTTTCAATAACTCATAGTATTATTTACACGAGGAGTGTAAATCATGCCATACGATTACGAATATCTATCTGTTGATAAACAAATAAATTATTTAGAAAAACAAATAGAGAACAAAGAACTTAGAATATTTGAATTAGAACTTGCAGACCAAGAAGATGTGCAGATAATTCAAGATTTAGCTGACGCAAGTGCAGATATAACTGCATTAAAAGCTAAGCTATCGGAACTAGAGGAATAATGTCAGAGGAACAACCAAAAAATGATTGGGATACCGATTATTACTTTTTCGACCATAATGCTAAAAGACAGCATATATTACAAAGAATGTTTGAAGCTGAAGAATTACATTTTCAGATGATTGTCGATAAATTAGATGAATCACATACTGAATATGATAGTTGGAAGCAGACAACTGTACAATTGAAAGAAGAGTTAGATAGATTACGTTATTTATTCAAACTATACGGAGGCACATTAGGTAGCGAGTTTCCAGTAGATGAATAATGGCTATACAAACAACACATAATGGTGCACAGCGAATTGCTGGTTCTACTGATTATAATGACCATGTATTTAGTCTTGATTCAAATGGAGACCCTTATGGCTATCAAGTTTCAAATGCAATAGTTCATATTGACGACACCACTGTTGATGGTAATGGTGACGAAATTGGATACAATCTTTATTTAGACGCACAAACAATGGTTACTGACGGCTCGTTAGTAATGGGTACAATAGCTTCAAAAGAATTATATTTCGCTACAGACGGTACTATACATGCAAAGTTTACTACTGATGGTTACTTTGATTTATTAAGTTCAAAACTTAAATTAAATGGTAACTCTGGTGCAGCTAACCAAGTAATGAAATCTGATGGTTACGGAAATTTAAGTTGGACAGATTTACCGAATCAACAACAAGCTTTTGGAAATATCGTTGTAACAGGTGAAGATACCATACAAGCAGATGCTACTGGAGATACCCTTAATTTAGTAGCTGGTTCAGGTATAAGTCTTTCTACTAATGGAGGTACTGATACCTTGACTATAAGTGCTTCTGGTGGTGGAGCAGCTGAAGCATTTAAGAACATTATTGCTGGTGGTAGCACAATGATTGCTGATAGTAGTTCAGATACACTTACTTTAGTTGCTGGTTCAAATGTTACAATAACTTCAGACTCTACAACTGACACCATAACAATTGCTGCAAGTACAAGTGGTGATGTTAACCAAAGTGCTTTTACTCAAGTAGCTTCTACAAATCAAAATACTATACAAGCAAATGCTGAAAGTGATACCTTGACAATTGATTCTGACGATGAAAGCACTTTAGATACTAGGTATAAAGCTGACCGTGACCAGATAGATATAATAACCGATACTTCAACAAAAACTGTTAAAGTGAACAGTAAAGTACCTAAGACTTTATCAATGGTTGGTAAAGCACCCGTAGTTACCAAACTAGGAGAAAATTCTGGAGTGCCTTTAAGAAATAAATTTTTTAATGTTGCTACCTCAGATGCTGTTTCTGGAAATGGTGGATACGTAGGTGTCAGTACCAGAAGTCTACCTTTATTACAAAGCTCAGGTTCTGTAGTAGACATACTTATGCCAGCAAAAAGTGATAATTCAACTTTACAACTTACATACTTAGATAGCTCAGGTACAGAAGACATAATAGACATGGAAGTAGCTGAATAATGGCAGAAAAAACGCCAGTAAGAGTTAATTATGACGGTAGTAATAACGCTATCGGTTTTGCTGAATTTCAAGCAGCAGATTTTATAGGTATAGATGATGGTGGTACTGGTGCGGTTACTGCATCTGGTGCAAGGACTGCACTAGGTATAGAAATTGGCGTAAACGTACAAGGTTACGACCAAGACTTAGCAACAATAGCAGGACTATCTCACGCAGATGGTGCTTTTATTGTTTCAAATGGTTCTGCATGGACTGTCGAAAGCGGTGCAACAGCTAGAACTTCTTTAGGATTAGGCACATCTGATACAGTCACATTTAGTGGTTTATCTGTTACCAATAATGTAACAATCTCAGGTAATTTAACTGTTGATGGTACACAAACAATTCTTAATACTGAAACATTAACAGTAGACGATAACACAATAGTCCTAAATAATAATGTAACTGGAAGTCCAACTGAAAATAGTGGAATTGAAATCGAGAGAGGAACATCAGCTAATAAATCATTACTATGGGACGAAACAAATGATTACTGGACAGTAGGAACAGATACCTTTGTTGCTGCAACATTTGAAGGAAATTTAACTGGTAATGTTACTGGTACAGTATCTGACGTAAGTAATCATGATACAGATGACATTGCTGAAGGCTCATCAAATCTGTATTACACAACTTCTCGTTTTGACACAGCTTTTAGCGGTAAAGACACAGATGATTTAACCGAGGGTTCAACTAATTTATATTACACCGATACAAGGGTCGGAACTTATCTGACAACAAATAGTTATGCTACACAAACCTATGTAGATAGTGCAGTAGCTTCTGAGAATGAATTAAGTGAGATGAACGATGTTACACTTACTAACTCTCAAAATGGTGATTTTTTAAGATATGACGGTAGTGTTTGGATTAATGATGCTGTCAATTTATCTACAGATACTATAGGTGACTACATAGAAAGTATAACTGGTGGAACTGGAATCTCTATTGATGTCACTTCAGGAGAAGCTCAAACACCTACATTAGCAATTGACTTTAGTGAGTTTGATACTGGAAGTATTACAGAGGGAAGTAACCTCTACTATACAAGTGCAAGAGCAGATGCTCGTATAGCAGCAGCTAGTGTTGGAGATTTATCAGATGTAACTTTAACTTCTACTGCTACAGGTGATATTCTTAGATACAACGGTTCAGCATTCATAAATGAACCACTTAATCTAGGAACAGATACTGAGGGTGCATACGTTGCAAGCCTTGTTGCTGGAACAGGTATAGACCTTAGTAACAACACTGGAGAAACAGCAACACCAACTATTACAGTTGACTTAGGTGACTTTAGTACTACTGACTTAGCAGAGGGAACAAACCTTTATTACACAGATGCTAGGTGGGATACCAAAATGGCAGCAGCAGACACTGGAGATTTGTCTGAAGGTTCTAATCTTTATTACACTACTGCAAGATTTGACACAGCTTTTACAGGTAAATCTACAACAGATTTATCAGAAGGAACAAACCTCTACTACACAACAGCAAGATTTGATACTGCGTTTAGTGGTAAAGATACGGATGACTTAACAGAAGGTAGTACAAACCTTTATTTCACCTCAGAAAGAGTAGATGATAGAGTTGCTGCATTATTAGTAGATTCTACATCAAGTGGAATAGACATTAGCTATGACGACACAAACAATCAATTAACTTTAACTGTAGACCTACCAGAAGTAGAAGATGCTTTAGAAGACATCGTAAATGGACTTGTAGTTGGAGGAACAGGAATAACATCTACTTATGATGACACTGCTGGAACATTAACTTTAACCATACCTCAAGAAGTAGGAACATCAAGCGATGTAACTTTTAATCAAGTTACTGCTGACTTAGTTGGTAATGTTACAGGAAACGTCACAGGAAACGTTACAGGTGACTTGACTGGAGATGTTACAGGAGATGTTACAGGTAATGTAACTGGTAACACAGCTGGTACACATACAGGTGCAGTCACAGGAGATGTCACAGGAAATGTAACTGGTAATCTTACTGGTAATGTAACAGGTGATATTACTGGAAACGTTACAGGTGATTTAACAGGTGATGTTACTGGAGATGTAACAGGAAACTTAACAGGAAACGTAACTGGCAATGTAACAGGGAACGTAACTGGTACTGTTTCATCTATAACAAATCATGATACAGACTCTCTCACAGAGGGTTCTACTAATCTTTATTATACCGATACAAGAGCTAGAGCTTCTGTTTCTGTTACTGATTCTGGAGGAGATGGTTCACTTTCATATGACAACTCGACAGGAGTTATAACATATACTGGACCATCTGCTTCAGAAGTCAGAGCACACATATCTGGTGGTACTGGTGTAACAATTACATCAGGTGAGATTGCAATAGGTCAGTCTGTAGGTACAACTGACAATGTAACATTTAACAATATAGATGCAGACGGAAACGTAGTTATCGATGGTAACTTAACTGTATCAGGAACAACAACATCTGTTAACACAGAGACAATAGAATTAGCAGATAATGTTATCCTTCTTAACTCAAATGCTACAGGTAATGCTTCTCAGAATGCAGGTATTGAGATTGAAAGAGGCGATGATAGTAATAAGACATTAGTTTGGAATGAGAGCACAGACAAGTGGTCTGTAGGTAGTGAGACATTTGTAGCAGGGACTCTTGAAGGAGCTTTGACTGGAAATGTTACAGGTACTGTTTCAGATATATCTAATCATTCGACTTCAGACTTATCTGAGGGAACAAACCTCTATTATACAGATGCTAGAGTTTCAGCTTACCACACAGGTGGAACTGGAATAACATATAGCTCTGGAACGATAAGCATAGATTTCTCTGAGTTTGATACAGATAGTATGAACGAAGGTTCTACAAACCTTTACCACACTGCTGCAAGAGCTAGAACATCATTATCTGGTAGTACAGGTATAACTTACGACAACAGCACTGGTGCTATAAGTATTGATGGTACTGTAGCTACATTAACTGACACACAAACCTTAACTAATAAGACAATAAATTTTGAAGATAACACAGCAATTATTGAATATGCTGTAACAGTATCTAATGCTTCTGGTAGTAATAAATATTACTTAGACGGACAATTAGCAAGTACTGTACAACTAATTCCAGGAGTAACTTACAGATTTGATACATCAGACTCATCAACATCTGGTCATCCATTTGCTTTATCAGAGACTAAAGATGGTTCACACAATAGTGGTTCTAGTTACACACAAGGTGTTACAACTAATGGCTCACAAGGTTCATCGGGCTCTTATTTACAAATTGTTATAGATGGAATGACACCTAACTTGTATTACTACTGTACAGCACACTCTGGTATGGGTAATGATGGAATGCTTAGAACTAAGATACAAGATACTGATGATGTATCAGAAGGTTCTAATAACTTATACTACACAGACGCTAGAGCTCAAGCTGCAATTACAGGTAGCACAGGAATAAATGTTTCATCTGGTGCAGTATCTATAGATAGCACAGTAGTAACAGAAAGCTCTACCGATACACTTACAAATAAAACAATAAACTTTGAAAACAATACTGCAATTATAGAATTCGCAGTCACTGTTGCTAACTCTGGTAGTGGAAATAAATACTACTTTGATGGCGAAGAATCAGCAAGTATCCAATTAATACCTGGAATTACATATAGATTTGATTTATCAGATGGCTCTACATCAGGACATCCACTTGCACTATCTACAACAAAAGATGGTACACACGCTAGTGGTAGTTCTTATACAACTGGAGTTACATCAAATGGTTCACAAGGTTCATCAGGTGCTTATCTACAGATAGTTGTAGATGCTGCTACTGCTGACTCACTTTATTATTACTGTACTGCTCACTCAGGAATGGGTGGAAATGGTGTTATATCTGTACAAGGACTTTCTTTAGCAGACAGTACTACTGATGATTTATCAGAAGGTTCAACTAATTTATACTACACCACAGCTAGATGGGATACTAAGATGGCTTCTGCTGACACAGATGATTTGTCAGAGGGCTCAACCAACCTTTATTATACAGATACAAGAGTTGGTTCATACTTAACAACTAATACATACGCGACACAAAGCTATGTAAACACACAAGTTTCAAACTTAGTAGATTCAGCACCAGGTACTTTAGATACACTTAATGAATTGGCAGCTGCTTTAGGAGATGACGCAGACTTCTCTACTACAGTAACAAATAGTATTGCAACTAAATTAGCCAGTGCTGACTTTAACTCAACCTTTGATACACAATTAGCTACAAAAGATACAGATGATATTAGCGAAGGTTCTACAAATCTTTATTACACAAATGCTAGATTTGACACACAACTTGGAACTAAAGACACCGATGACCTAACAGAAGGTAGCACTAATCTTTATTATACTGACGCAAGAGCTGATGCAAGAATAGCTGCTGCAAGTTTAGGTGACTTATCAGATGTAACAGATAACGCAAGTTCTTTTGGAGAGATACTAAGATATACTGGTTCTTCTTGGTCAACTTCTGACCAATTAACTGGAATTAGTAAACTCAATTTATTAAGCACCGATGCAATGCTTTCATCTACCAATAAAGATGTTGTCTTTAGAGTTAACCCTACATCTGCTACAACAGGTGACTTCGTAGACCTTACTTTTGAAAGTGATGGTAACTCAACTGGAATAGTAGAGTTTGCACAGATTACAGTAGACGCTGTAAACATAGATGACAATGGTGGTAATGCAGAAGGTGCAATAAAGTTCAAAGTAGCTAAAGATGCTGCACTTGACGAAATCGCACAAATTACAAAAGACGGAATACTTTTACGAGATGGTAAGACACTTACATTTGAAGGTGCTACTGATGATGCTTTTGAGACTACATTAACTGTTACTGACCCTACAGCAGATAGAACAATTACATTTAAAGATGCTACAGGAACAGTAGCATTAACATCTGATATTCCTAGTGATACAGACGGACTAACAGAAGGTTCATCAAATCTTTACTATACAGATGCAAGAGCAGACGCAAGAATAGCTTTAGCTGACTTACAAGACTTAGCTAATGTTGGATTCTCTACACCAGGAGCAAATGAAAATCAAAAGGTTGTTTCATGGGATAACAGTGCAGGAACATTTGTTTTGTCTTCAGTATCTGGTTTATCAGGTTCTGGTGAAACTAACACAGCTTCCAATGTTGGAACTGCTGGTGTTGGAGTATTCAAACAAAAAGCTGGAGAAGACTTAGAGTTTAAGAAAATAAATGCAGGTTCTGCAAAAATTACAGTTACAGATGATACTTCTAATAATGAAGTAGATATAGATTTTGGAACAGTATCTATAGATGACTTAAGTGATGTTGATACTACAAGTTCAGCACCTTCAAGTGGTCAAGCTCTTAAATGGTCTGGTTCTACATGGGAACCTGGAGATGCTAGTTCACAAGTAGCACAATTAACAGATGTTACTCTAACTTCATTAGCTTCAGGAGAATTCCTTCAATATAATGGTAGTGCTTGGGTTAATGTTGTTCCTGATACAGACGATATAACAGAAGGTACTGGACAATTATTTTTTACTAACGCAAGAGTTGATGCAAGACTTTCTGGTGGAACTGGTGTTACATATAACGCTGGAGCAATATCTATTGGACAGGAAGTAGCTACAACATCTGATGTAACCTTTAATGACTTAGTAGTATCTGGTGACTTAACAGTTTCTGGTACTACAACTTCTGTAAATACAGAAACAATTAACTTAGCTGATAATCAAATCGTTCTTAATTCCAATGCAACTGGCTCTGCTTCAGAGAATGGTGGTATTGAAATTGAGAGAGGTGATGACACTAACAAGACACTTATTTGGAATGAAAGTACAGACAAGTGGACAGTTGGCTCAGAGACTTTTGTAGCTGGAACATTTGAAGGTAATGCTACAGGTATTACAACAGCAGCTATAACTGCTTTAACAGAAGATACCTCTCCAGCAGAAGATGACTTTTTAGTAACATTTGATACAAGTGCTTCTTCATTAAAGAAAGTTGCAAAATCAAATATTGCAGCTGCAGTTAGTTTCAGTGTTAATGATGAAATGCCTCTTACACTTGCAGATGCAAGTTCAGACCCAATAGAATTTACAAACGTTGGAACCTCAGCTACAGATATTGACTTAGTTCTTGCTGATGGTTCTAGCGACCCAATAAACATTACAGGCACATCAAACTCCGCAACATCATTTAGAGATAGTGATAACGATACAAAGATTGTAGTAGAAGCTACTACTGATGATGACACAATAACAATGACTACTGCTGGGACAGACAGACTTGTTATTGAAAGCACAGGTGAAGTCAAAGCAAATGGTAAAGACTTAGCTGGTTATTCAGATGGTGTAGAATTTAGCGTTCAACAATTTAGATTAACTGCAAATCAAACTACTACTGGTGCTGGTACAGATATAACTTCTGGTTGGGAAGTACCAGACAATACATTACAAGCAAACTTTGGTAGTAATGTAAGTGAAAGTTCAGGTATATTTACATTTAGTAAAACAGGTTTTTATAAAGTAGAAGCAGTAGTTAAAGGTCAAGGTGGAACTGCTGGCTCTGCACATCATATATTGTACATTGTTACTTCAGATGATGACTTCAGCACACAAGCACCAATAGCACGAGCTATAACTCAAGAAGGTGGTAATGGAGATACTGCATACACAGCAGCAGTAATTGATATAACAGATTTAACAAACCACAAGGTCAAATTTCAATATTTCAATTCCAGTGGTGAAATAGAAGGAGATACAGACCAGAACAGAACTTTTGTTACATTTACAAGACTAGGAGATACATAATGGAAGTATTTATAACATTCTTAGCAGGTTTTTCAGTAGGTTGGGGTAGTGCTTGGATTGCTAGAACCTTACCCTTTTTAAAAGACACAGCCGAAGAAGAGTTAGATTATAATATGATTGAAAAGTCCGTGGGAGAATTTGTAAATAGCAAGTACGACCCTGAGAACTATTTTAGTCATGGAGAAGGAACTAAATAATGGCAACAAGACAACATCTTATTAGAGTAGCTACCACAGCAGGTGGAGATACAAATGGTTTATCTGAATTTATAGCTGGTTCTGTTGATGGCGGACCATTAATTCCTTCATATACAGATACAGAAAGAGACGCAATTACAACTGCTACCGAGGGTATGCTTATATACAACAGTACTGATGACCGTCTTCAAGTTAGAACTGCAAGCTCATGGTTATCAATGGACATTGGTGACATTGTTGGTGTTACAACTGATGCATTATCAGGTATATCTGGAGGTGCAGGTTCTGGTGCAGTAGATTTAAACATAGATGCAACAAGACTTACAGACGGAACATCAATTGATGTGGACGAAGACAACGATTTAGTAATGTTATACGACAATTCCGCTAGTGCTATGGTTAAAGTGAAAGCTCAACAGCTACACACAACAGAAGCACTTCAGTGGATGGGACTATAAGGAGAATAAATGGCAATATATACAGCAGCAGAACTTGCAGAAGTAACTGCACTTACAGCAACTGAAGCAGAAGTTTTCAGTAATAGTAATAAGTGTATTATTAAGCAAATCTTGCTAGCGAACTATACAGCGACTGATAGAACAGTAGAAATCAAAGTTATTCCTACAGGGGATACAACTGGTGACGAACATATCATTTTTGGTGATACAACTGTTCAAGCAAACACAACTACAGTTATTGACTTAGCTATGGTTGTACCTGCTTCAGCATCAATAGCTGCAAAATGTTCAGCAGCAACATCTGTTAATATACATGTTTCTGGCGTAGAGGTCACCTAATGCCAATCATCGAACCAGACCCAATCTTTTTAGATAGGCTTGGTGGAGACGAAATCTACGGATTTGGTCAAGATGGTAATGTTACAATTACTGCCGACACCACTCTTGCTAGAGATATGTTCTACAATGACCTATCAATTAATTCAAGTTGTACTTTAGATACAAATGGATATCGTGTGTTCGTTAGGGGTACTTTAACATTTACAGACTCTACTTCCCGTATTGGAAGATTTACTAACAAAACTACAGTAGGAACTCTAAAAGGTGGTTTTACTAAAGGTACAGCAGCAACTGATACACTAGGTGGTAAATCTGGCTCACAAACTCAAGAAACACATGATGCTAATCAATTCTTTGCTGGAGAAAATGAGATGTTTAACTTATCAGCAGCAATTGTTGGAAGAATGTTTGATGCAGCAGCTGAAGCATATAAATTCGTAGGTGGTGGTTCAGGTGGAGCAGGAGGTGCTGTCAATAATAATGCTAATGCAGGAACAGATGGTTCAGATACTAACTGGGCTAATTATGCAGTTGTAGGTTCTCCAGGTGGTAGAGGTGCAGATGGTAATGCAGCTTCTGCTGGTTCTGGAGCAGAAGGTGGTGGAGTTGTAATAGTTGTAGCTAAAACTGTTGTTGGTGATGGAACAATAAGAGCTGACGGAGATGATTCAAGTGCTTCGGTACAAGGTTCAGATGGTGCAGCTGCACCAGACGCACAAACACCAGGTAATAACTATTCATATGGTTATAGCTATGGGTATTCATACGGATACTCTTATGGCTATTCATATGGATATTCTTACGGTTATAGTTATTCAGGTAATAACTACTCATATTCAGGTAATAACTATTCGTACACAAGTAACTATTCTTATAGTGGTTCTAATCCTCATACACATTATCACTGGCATCCAGTAAGAATAAATAACTACTCAACAGGTAGTTACCATTATCACTACGCACACTCACATCCTTATACTAACTATGGTTCAAATACTAACTACGGTTCTAACCCTACAAACTACGGTTCCAACCCTACAAACTATGGTGCAAACTATGGTGCAAACTATGGTGCAAACTATGGAAATAATAATGCTAATAACACTGAAAACAATAATGAGTCAAACCCTACTAACTATCACCCAGGTGGTGCTGGTGGTTCAGGTGGTGCCTCTTCAGAAGCTTATAACGCAGGTGGAGGAACAGTCCTTTTTGTAACTGGTACAAAACCGTTACCTTCAGGATTTACAACCTCAGCCGCAGCTGGAACTGGTGGAGCTGGAACGTCTGGCTCAGGAACAGTAGTAACAGTATTTAATATAGACGCAGACGACACAGACCCAGGAGCTTAATATGCCAATAACAGAATACGGTGACGGTGCAGTACCTTCAGACTTTGAAACATTCGATGTAATACCTGACAGTATTTATGGTTCGGGGATGGATGGTAATATAACTATCTCAACTAATACAACTCTCACTAGAGATATGTACTATAACAATTTAACAATAAACCCTGGAATAGTTTTAGATACAGCAGGATATAGAGTATTTGTTAGAAATAATCTAGCTATGGCTGCAACATCAACTAATCAAGGTGATACAAAGATTGGGCGAGTTGGTGGCGTTAGTACTACTGGTACTCTAAAAGGTGGAGGTTTATCATCAGTGACTGATTCTCTTGGAGGAAATGGTAACGGTCAAACTGCTACTGCTCCAACAGAAGGTGCAGATTATTTTAATCATCCTGATATTGCAGTAGATGGCGTTATACAACATGGTGGTTCAACTACACCTACAGCTTTAAATGGTGGTGCAGGAGATAGTGTCAATTATGGTGGAGGAATAGTAGTTTTATGTGCTAGAAAAATACAAGGTTATGGGACAATAGAAGCTAGTGGTGAAACAACTACTGGTGGTGGAGTTATATTTATAGTTTCACAAGATATTCCATTAACAGGAGTATTAACAGACGTAACAGGATACGCTTCAGGTACCGTCAAGACATTTAAGGTTTAACATGGCTATTGTAAGAGTCTATTACGATAGAGAAGATGAAAATCAGTCTGAATACGACTTGTGGTATTTCAAAGGCTACTTTAATCCAGAAGAATCTCATGATGATTTATCAACACCTTTTTTCCCAAGAACTAAAGTATCTTTTGGAAGTAATGACTACGTAGACGTAGATACAGGTTCAGATTATAAATTTTCATTTTTCATAAAAAGAAAAGATGGAGATTTCGATTATAACCAAGAACACTGTGAGTATGGAGAACTCACTTGTGGTTCAACATGTACTTTTTGTTATGAAATTGGATATCAGTGGAGTATTGATACAAATATAGCTCCTCATACCAATTTCTATATAAAAAACACTTCACCATATGTATACACATCTAGTGAATACACAGATATTTATGCAACAGGTACTGCATTTATAGGTGAAGAAGATGAGGGAGATGGTGGAGATGGTGTTGGAGTGGAGGATGATTATATAAGAATATTCTTTAGTTTGTCAGAATATAAAGATGTTTATATACCAGAATCCGAAAGATGGGCAGAAAAGTATTTGCCTTGGAGTGAGTTTTGGAAAAACGACATACCTAGAGTTCAAATGCTATACTTATTAAATAAATCTTATACCGTAGGAGAAAATGATATGAACTTATCAATAGATGCTGATGCATTAGCTATTGAAAAAGCAGACGCTAAGCAAACTTTAGAAAAAGCTATTGCTAACTGCTTATTTAAATTAGGCGAAGATGTAGCTGCTTTTGATGAAGACGCTTTTCTTGCTGATGTAGATGCTTATAAAGCTACTAAAAATGAAGTCCATGAAGTTGTCATAGACTATCTAAAAGAGTCGCTTGATGCACACGCAGCAGTTAGTGCTTAAATAAATTTGGGAGGAATAGATGAGGAGAGTATACTACGTACCCGAAAGTCTTGATATTGAAGACTTTAAATCAGAATGGGAACATAATACTAACGAAGTCCATCATGGGATATTTCCTAATATAGAGAAATACGTAGAAAATCCAAATGAAGCTGGTTGGTTATTTATACCTGAGTTTCAAGAGCTGCATGCTCCTGCAAATGAAAGCGATGCTGCCTATTTTCAAGTTGCTTATGTAGATGACTTTGCTGATAGAAAAAACTTACCTCAATATGTATTAGAAGTTTGGACTAAAAACTTAGATAAACCCTCAGAATCCCAAAATAAATATGCAACTCACATACTTCAATATGATGTAGGAGCAGGTTTCTTTCATACTGAGCATATAAGATTACCTATTGGTTGGTATGACTTAGTTTTAAAATTAGAAGATACAGAAATACAAACAAAAGAAATATCTATATATGAGGCACCACCGAGTGAAGAAGAATAATCTTTGGCGTAGAGTAAAACCAATAGAGGTAGTTAAAGGCGTTTGGTCGTGGGAAAACTGCTTAGATGTACCAGAAGGTGTCATCGATACAATGAATAAAGAAGTTGACGCTTGGGTGCCTACTGTTACTGAAGAAGACATTAAACAAAAAAATGCAAAATCTTCTGTAGCTTTAGCTAATGGACCTATTAGATTTTCACCTGAACATGATTTTAAACATGAAGACTCACAAACTTTTTTAAAATACTGTCAAAAAAACGTTTTAGATAAAATTGCAGATTATTTTGCTATGTTTGAAGAAGTATCAAGGGAAGTAAATTGGATGGAAAATTGGCAGTATATAACATACAGACCACCTAAACACATGACTTATCATAGTGACAATCACTCTGTAAGAAATCCTAATACAAATCAAAACTATCCTGCACCGTACTTTAGAAGAATAACTGCTTTAACTTACTTGAATGATGATTTTGATGGAGGAGCTTTGAGTTTTAGATATTTTCCTGAAGTAGACCCTTACAAACCACCAGCTGGTAGTGTAGTTATTATGCCAAGCTCATATATGTGGTCACATGCAACTACGCCTCTTCTAAATGGTAGGAAAGCAGCTTTTCTTGTGTCATGTGCTTCACATTACGATATTGCAAGTTTAGAAGAAGGTGCAGACATAGAAGATTTAAAGAAGAGGGAAATACGATGAGTAATATGGGTGTAGTAGAAATTTATGAAGATTTCTTTTCAGGAACACAAGCAGAAGAAGTAATAAAAGCCGCAGAAGCTTTAGAGAACAGTCAAATACCTTTAGGTTATGAGAATGCATCTATTGGTAAAGGTCATAAAGGTGGAGATGTTAGAAGTAATCTATTAATGAATTTATCAGGCATAGCTACCTTACCTGCTGAGTCAAGAGAAATGAGAGAGGCTGTAAAAGCTGGTAATGATGTCTTAATACGAGATATACAGCAAGTATGCACAATGGTTCAATCTAAACTAGAAGCAGCTGTAAATGAATATACTAAAAAATATGAATTTCCAATATTGTTTGATGAAGGTTTTCAATTACTTAAATATGGTGGTGGACAAGAATATAAACCACACGCTGATTACGCACCACATATACCTAGATACCTATCAGCATTAATACTTTTAAACCCATCTGAATATGAAGGTGGAGGTACATACTTTGTACATTTTGATGAAATGATAAAACCAGACAAACCAGCTTTAGTATTATTTCCTAGTAACTACGCATATGTACACCAAGCAATGCCTGTGGTTCAAGGAACTAAATATGCAATAGTAACATGGCTAGGTCACCCTATGGATTGGGATGGCATGCCTCTGCAATACAGGGAAGGTGTAGATAATGAACGCAGTTAAATTAAACGATATCTTCAAAGGTAACAAATTAGAAGAAATGAAATACTGGTTGGATAATGAATCTCCATACTATGAAGACAGTAAGTGGCTAGAAAGTCCAGATGGCTCACACATGGTAAAGCAATGTAATGAATTAAACATGTATCACAATTCTCTTATTGATGTAGCTAGAGAAACTTTTGCAATACATGACTTGCTACCTACATTTGCAACTCTTAGCTGGTATGAAGATAGGAAAACAAATAGTCATCATGACACTGGTCCTGTTGAACACACCATACTTTATAATTACTTCTCCGAAAATGAACTTGTGTTAGAATACCAAGGACAAGAAATTGTTGTCCAAAATGAAGAGGCAATTGCTTACAACGGACAAGAATTTGAACATTATGTTAAAAATAACACAGGTCTAAGTTTGTGTTTATATTTTAACTTTGCAAGACCTGATAATTATCACTTTGTTTTAGGACAACATACAAAACAAGGATATCAATTTCCATCAGGCAGAAGTGAATCAGAGGTGATTAAAGATTGGCTATAGTTAGAAAAGGTTTTAGATGCGGGATTACTGCTGATTATAATAACTCAGACAAATTTGAATCAAGAGTAGAAGAACTAGGACATATCAATTCTTCTTTAGAGTTTTGGATATTCAATAATGCAAATACATTAGACGACGCATTGGTTATAGGAGCTGGATTCGGATTAAATACTAAACAATTAATTGAGAATGACGTAACGGTAACTTCATTAGAACCTAATGATTCTAGGTTTAGTTTACTTGAAGCAAATGCTCCAACTGGTACAAATATTAATAAAGCTGCTGGTAGTAGTTCTGGTACTAGCGATTTAGTTTACTTTGAAAACAACCAGTCAAGAGGTGCATTAGACAAAACTATGGGTAACGCAAGCGAATCAGTAGAAGTAGTAACAGTTGACAGCTTAGGATTATCACCAGATATTTTATTTATAAATACAAATGGAACTGAAGTAGATGTTTTAAGAGGTGCTACTGACACTATCGCTAATAATCCCGATATGAAAATATGGATTAGATGGGACACAGATTTACTTGAAGACGTAACTTCCGATATAGAATATTTAAATTCATTAGGAAAAACAATCAAATTAGTACACTGGGAGAAAGTAGGAGATGCTATTTCTTACAAGGAAACAAGTGATACAATATTAGAAGCAGTAATTACTGCAGATTTACTACTGGAGTAACATGAAAAAATGGTGGGAGAAAAAAGAATATAGTAGACTTCTCGAAGTAAAGAAACATAAAGTAGGCGACGAAAAAATACTTTTCTTAACTTCAAGTCCCGAATATGTAGACTTAGCACCCCCTCAAAGAGCTACTGAGTTCATGCCAGCTTATTACAAGCATTTACAAAGAGAATGGTCAGAAATGAGAGAGCATGATGACAGTTGGAATACTGTTCCATATAAAGACCACTCAATGAAGAAATGTCCTACTGTAAAAGACATAATGTTTAGTGGTTATATAATACCTCTGTGGTTAGACTTGAAAATCAATCATGATGATAAAACAGGTTTTAATTGGTACAACAAACATGCTAATGAAGAAACTATTACTTATCATAAACCACAATCTATTGGTAACTTACCTATACAGCCAGGTTCTTTCAATACAGCTTTAAAGTTTGCTAATCCTTGGGATATAGTAACACCACCAGGTTGGTCTGTGCTAATTACACAACCTTGGTATCACAGACATTGGGAAATAGAAATATTCCCTAGTGTTGTTGAAACTGATAGTTATCATCAAATGAATATACCTTTTCTTTATCATGGAAAAGACGAAAGAATCTTTAGACAAGGAATGCCTTTAATCCAAGTAATACCTTTTAAGAGAGACGGTTGGGATTTAGGTGAATTTGAATCTCGCAAAATGGACGAAGAAGAAAGAGAGTATTACGCAAAAAGTAGAGCTGGCGAAAGAACTAGACAAAATGGTTGGTATCGTTGGTTAACTCAGCAAAATAAAAAAAGATGGAAAAAGGATGGAATATTATGAGTAAATGCCCTGTACCACATGGTAAACAAAAAATACCTAGACTAACAGATATATGGTCTAAGAAGTTAAGCACTATTCATAAGGGAATGCCTGAAGTAGCATGGACTTTACCTAGACCTAATATGGTCTGGGGTGGTTTAGAGAACCAAGAGACAACTACTTATGAGACACCACCAATAAACTTTGAAACACCAAATAAATTTATTAAAGCACCTAATGGATGTGTATCTACACAGTTTATGCGTAACAGAATGTATGAAGTAAAGTTTCCATGGTCTTATGTAAAGATTAAATTAGAAGATAATCAGTTTAGTGACGAAATAGATAGATTTGGCGGATATAAGCATAGTGCTAGTTTTTATGGTGCTGTTAAGCATCATGGACCTTTTAATGATGTAATTATGGAAGAGAAAGAAGCTTGGGGTCATCCAGACAAACCAGTAATGCAAATATCTTTACCAATTATGTTATTTACTGATGATGAAGAAGTTTGGATGGACGTAATACCTAGTGATAGGAATACAGGGCAAAACTTACCTGTATCTACTATCCCAGGGTTTATGCCTATATATGCATGGTCAAGAGGACTTTCATGGGCTTTTGAATGGACTGACCTAGAAAACCGAGAACTAAATTTAAATCACGATACTGTAATGTTTAACCTTTTATTCAGTAAGCCTGTAAAAATTAAATATGTTGAATGGAATGAAACGTTTAGTAAAACTTGGAATCAGATTACACAATCTAGTAAGAACAGACGTGAGACAAATATGCTCTATCCATTAGCTAAAGAGAGAAGAGCTAAGAAAGTTATGCCAAAGAAAAAATGGATATTGTAAAACTATCTCCGTTATTCCCTGAGTCTGTCTTTAATAGATTAAAAGATACTTGTTATAGACAAAAGTATAAATTTCCTTTTACCGAAGAGTTCGGTAGATATGGAGCTATTAACCATGACTGGAAAACTTTAGATGTTTATAATGAAATGCTTGTACCAGTAGCTAGAGAAATCTTTAAATCAGAAACACTACTACCAAGTTATTCTATGTTTGTTCACTATGAAGGTGAGCATGCAAAGTTACAATCTCATAAAGATAACAATGCCTGCACATACACTATTGACCTATGCTTATATCAAAAAGATAATTGGTCTTTATTTGTAGAAGGTAATAAATATGACTTAGAACCTAATGAAGCACTTTGTTTTTATGGAGAAGACCAAGAGCATTGGCGTGAAGATTTTCCTAATCCAGAAACAAACGAAGTAGGTCAAATGTTTTTTCATTTCGTAGAACCTGACCATTGGTTTTTCAATGAATAGTTTTAAAGGAAATAATATAACATTTAAAACGCAGATACCTGCTTTAGTGGAGTTAGAACCACCAGTACCTGCAAGTCAAATGATACCTGAATGGTTTAGAAAACTACCTATGGACTTACCTAGACCAGACCATAAGCCATTTCCTGTTCTTGGTCCAATACTTAAAAAATGGTCTTCACATACTCTTAAAAAATGTCCTGCTGTTGTTGACTACTTTGCAGAAGGATACATAATACCACTATGGTCTGACATCTTTATACAAAGACAAGGTGATGAGTTTCATTTTGATACTAATCATGGAGACAATGGTATAGGTAGTACTATAGAGTTTCACAATGAAGCACAATTTGCAACATACCCGTTTAAGAGGGGTGATTTAAGAAGAGCTGTTAAATTTACAAGTCCTTGGTTTTTCTATACACCACCAGGTTGGTCAATGTTGTTTATACCTCCTCTATTAGAAAGAAATGATGACTTTACCTTACTACCAGGAATTGTTGAAACAGATAGTTTTCATCAAGTAAACTTTCCAAGCATATGGCATAGTGAAGGAGACAGAGTTCTACAAAGAGGTACACCTTTCTTACATGTAATACCATTCAAGAGAAGTAAACATAAAATAAAAGTTGAAGAGTTTTCAAAACAAGATTACGAATCTAATAGCAAAGAATCTTGGAACTTACGTAGTAAGATGACTAATGGGTATAGAGAGATTACAAGGAAGAACAGATGAAAGTTTGGATAGACCAAGACTTATGTACAGGTGATGGACTGTGTGCAGAAATAGCACCAGACGTATTTACTATGAAAAATGATGGTCTAGCATATGTTCAAGAAGTTGTAGGCAACTTTGGTGAGTTAAAAATATTTAGTGCTATTGATGGAAACGACCAAGGTGCAGATGGTTTAGCTCGTGTTCCTGAAGGACAAGAAGATATAGTGATGGAATCAGCTGAAGAATGCCCTGGAGAATGTATTTTTATAGTACCCTAAAAGTATGGTAAATAGATACAACTTAGAATGGGAATTACTTAAGAAAAGTCAAGTAACAGATAGAGCACCCAAATCAACAGAACTTAAAGGTCATATTTATGACTATAGTGACTGTGAATGTGGTTGTAAAAAGTTTGACAAATAAATTTCTTTATCTACAACATTAATTAAATACTCTTTTTCTTTATCAGTAATAAGAGCCCCTATGTCAGAACGTTTTCCCCCCTCACCTTCTATATCTCTTTCATATAAATGACATATAAGTGGATAATCTACGTTAGGTAATTTCATTTCAAAACCTCTATTTTTTAGATTTTTAGTTTGCAAAGGTTCTTCACTCCAAAATATAGATTCTTTATTTAGTCCAGAGTATTTACCCCATTCACTTGTACCAAAAGCAAAGTTTGCACAGAATTTAGTAGGTATAAAAGGTAGCGAACTAGGTGGTGTGATAGCGTGCCAATTAAGTAACCAATCAACTGGTTCTTGTTTTTTATTGTAAATAGGTAGTAAGAAGCCTTTACCTTTAGGTTCTCTAATTCCATTCTTAGATACATAAGCAGGAGCATAACCAGTTAATATAGTCTTTTCTGTTTGAGTTGTTAATAGTCCTATTAAGAGTTCATCCCAATCTTGACAAAACCAAGAATGTGCATCTACTTGTAGTACATAATCTTCCCCATCATACATAGATTCTGCCTTATATCTTGCTCTACCTACACCTAAATGAGCTTTATTGAAGGTTTCGAGCTCTAATCTAAAGGATGAGCGTGAACTAAGTCTATCAGTGTAGTCCAATAGTTCTTGTTTAGCTACGTTAGTTGAGTAATGTAAGTAAACACCAAATACTAATCTTTCTGGATACTTTGCAGACTCTACTGCATTTTCTATAGTGTGAGATAGTTCTGAATCATCTAAAGAAGCTAATTTTATAAATACCGTTGGATGTGATGTCATATACTAGCATTGTAATATGGATGAAAAATTAAATAACTTTGCAGAAGGTACTAAAAGGGAACAAGTTATTGATGAATTAATTGACCATGATGACGTACGTGAAATAGTACTTAAACAATTTAATTATATGCGTATTAATGGAATCAATTTAGTTCAAGATGCAGATGACTTAGTAAATTTATATCTTAAAATAGCTAAAAAGTTCCCTGAATAAACAGCCTTAAATACTTCCATTTTTACTGAACTAATGTAAAATACTAATGGAGGTGATAATGCAAGAATCACAAGACGCAGAAAAAGTGCAATTAAGTACTGAACAGTTAGTACAAATAGCTAATAGCTTACAAGCACAAAACAACCAAATGAACGCTATGGTCAAAGACTTAGGTTCAAAGATTGCCAAGATTGAAGTTGAAAACTCTCAATTAAAAGCAATAGTACAATCACTGGCTCCAAAACCAGCTGATGATGGAAATCAAGAGGAAGAATAACACAGGGAGGCGTTATGTCACTATCAGAATATGCAAAAACAGATTCTGTTAAAACAGGCTACACAGCTTGGAAAGACCTTAACAGCGATAATAAAAAAGCTTGGGAAGAAGCTTTGTCTGGATACAAAAGTGGAATACCAGCATCAGTTGTTTATAGGTGGCTACAAGAGGAAAAGAACTGTCCTCTAACAGACTCAACAGTTCGTAATCAACTTATTAACGATAGCAAGTTATGAGTTTGGACGATTATGCTTCTAATTTTCGCAACATAGAAAATGCGAAAAGACAGAGGCAAGAACATCCTAAAGGTTGGGAACCAGGTCTAAATACTGCTAAAAAAGAAATAATTTCTAAGCCTATGGCTAAAGCAGAAAAACCTGAAGACCATAGATGGGATGCTTATCTAACTGAGTTAGGTTTTAATCCAAATGACTTTGAAATAATAGAGCCATTTGAAATTAGAACATGGACTGCAAATATGGGTGGTGGCGAAACCCAACAGTTCTATTACTACAAAGCAAAGATAATATCTAAAAACCTTGAAAACGAAAAAGACTTTGATTACAAAGCACTACTTAAAGAAATAAAAACCTCCAAACCTAAATCAGCAGCTAAAACATCAGGACCATCTAGTTTTGTTGTTTGCTTATCTGACTGGCAAATGGGAAAAAGAGATGGAGATGGTACAGCAGGTATAGTTGAAAGAGTTGAAACAATGATACCTAGTGTAGAGGAGAGATATAAGACACTTAGAAAACAAGGTGTTGAATTAGGTACTCTCTACATCTATTCACTTGGTGACATGATAGAAAACTGTGATGGCTTCTATGCAATGCAAACTGCTACTGTCGAATACGATTTAAGAAGACAGCTTATGATTACAAGAAGACTATTAGCTAAAGCTATAAAAAGATGGTCAAAAGATTTTGACAATGTAGTTGTTGCATGTGTTCCAGGTAATCATGGTGAAAATAGAAAAAATGGTAAAGCTTACACAACATTTGGAGACAACTTTGATGTTACGTTATTCGATAACCTACAAGAGATGTTTTCAGAGAATAAAGCTTATGACCATGTAAACTTCATAATCCCAGATAATGATTTATGGTTAACATTAAATGTTTCTGGTAAGATTATAGGTCTTGCACATGGTCATCAGTTTAGGACTGGTGGTAAGTATTCACATCAAAAAGCTATAAATTGGTTAAGCAATCAAGCATTTGGTATGACAGACATGGGAGATGTTGATATTTTAATATCTGGTCACTTCCATCATTTGTTTGTTATCAATGAAGGTAAGAGAGTTCTTATGCAATGTTTATCAATGGATGGTGGTTCTGAGTGGTTTGAAAACCTTTCTGGTAAAAAAAGTTTCTCTGGAACCCTTACTTTCAGCGTTTCTGAGACCGAAGAAAGAATACCTTTTCAGAATCTTGAGGTATTATAGATACTATGAAGTTAGATGTAATTCGATTTCAATTCGGTGCAGATGCAACAAATTCCCTACTATTTATTGATGGAGAGTTTGAATGTTATGGACTCGAAGATGAATATAGAGATGTAAAGGTCATGCATGAGACCTGTATTCCCGAAGGTGAATACGAAATCAAGCTAAGAACAGAAGGTGGCTTTCATTCTAAGTATGTAGCAAAATATGGTGCCTTTCATAAAGGTATGCTTTGGTTACAAGATGTTCCTGGATTTACTTATATATTAATCCATACGGGAAATACCGACCAGCACACCAGTGGTTGTTACATTGTAGGTGAAACACAAACAGATTTAGATAAAGGCAAAGATGGATTTGTCGGTAACAGTGGAGTTGCATATAAAAAATTGTACCCTAAAGTTGCTGACGCTATTTTAGCTGGTGAAGAAGTCACTATAAAATATTCCAACGTCAAAGACATGTTGAATGTAGATGAATTATTATTACAAGTTTCTGACTTACGAGGACAAGTAAAAATTCTCGAAGCAGAAAAACAAGGCAGAAGAATACTGTAAGGAGTTAAATATGCCAGATTATATAAGAACATCAATGATTAGAGCGTTCAGAACAGGTGCACAAGCATTTGTTGCTGTTCTAGTTGCAAATCAAGCAGGAATGTTTGAAGCAGACGTGCTTTTAGCAGGTCTAGTAGCTGGAGCTGCAGCTTTAGTCAGCGTAGTTCAAAATGCGTTAGAAGACGCACCCTTTCCATTTATGTCAAAGATTCCGAAAGGTTAAGGTTCCCAACAGGGAAGTCGTAGAGATACGACAGGTGCATAGGCTCTGGGGGGTTTATACCCCCTAGGACCATTCTTAAAATCCGCTATCAAGGAAGTTTATTTGAGATATGACAATAACAGTTTCATCTTTTGCAATTACTGTGCAAAATCTATAAATACTGAAAAATCACCAATGGTGTGCGATAATAATATCTGTACACACTTCAACGAAGAAGTTGATAAGAATGGTGATTTAAAAAATGTATGAGTATAATATTCGAGTTGACAGAGTTGTCGATGGGGATACTATTGACTGCTGGATTGATTTGGGTTATAATCTCCAAATTCACAAGCGTATCAGATTCGCTGGAATCAATGCTCCAGAAACTCGTACACGAGATAAAGAAGAAAAAAAACGTGGACTGATAGCTAAAGAATGGCTTATAAATAAAATAGACCCTAAAGCTGCAGGCTCTGCAAAAAACATCATTTTAAAGTCATATGAATATGGGAAGTATGGTCGTGTAATCGGTGAATTATTTATCGTTAGTGGAAGTCGCAAACAATCAATCAACAAAATGATGTTAGCAGAAGGTTTAGTAACCGAATATGATGGAGGTGCTCGCTAACTCTAGCAGGAGCACAAAATTTTAAATAGAATACAAACAGCACTACGCTTATTAGTAGTAGGTTTATTAATATATCCTTTACCTATTGCTATGGCTAACCATGTTCCAACACAAGCACCCTATGGACAAAATGCTAGTAATGATGTTAACGCAGGAACTTTTACTATTGGTATATTAGGTTCTGATGGATTTGAAGATAGTCCACCAGAAAACTACACAATATTCTTTAGTCAATCTAGTGGTATAACTGAAACAAATAGTTTTTGTGTAACTACTTCTTTTGGACATTCTGCAAACACTTGGCAGTATCACACATTTAGTCTCGACAATTT
>Ga0209630_10000451_pt1 | contig 46413 bp, 64 predicted proteins | sample COG_01_FD_184745 | JGI IMG/M metagenome (GOLD analysis project Ga0209630, IMG submission 184745) | Pelagic Microbial community sample from North Sea - COGITO 998_met_01 (SPAdes) (version 2) | ecosystem: Environmental > Aquatic > Marine > Neritic zone/Coastal water | place: Helgoland, sampling...
TTCCAAGTTTAGCAAAAGTTTACATAAGATATATTTTGCGTGAAAAAAGTCATGCATAAACTAAGTCGGTCCTTTTTGACAAATTTTGTCCATTTAAGCCTATTTAGTTGTATTTAATTCAAATGAAGTTAGTATGAATCAACTATTATGTCAGAAAATATAAGAAACATAGCGATTATTGCCCATGTAGATCATGGAAAAACAACACTCACGGACCAATTACTGAAACAATGTGACAGTGGTCTTATGAAGGAATCAGATAAAGATTCTGAATTACTGATGGACACAGGTGAACTTGAAAAAGAAAGAGGTATAACAATACTTGCGAAACCAACGTCTGTTCAGTATAAGGACACTAGAATAAACATAATAGATACTCCAGGCCATGCTGATTTTGGTGGAGAGGTAGAAAGAGTCCTTGATATGGCAGATGGTGTCCTATTGTTGATTGACTCGGCAGAAGGACCAATGCCTCAGACTAAATTCGTACTAGGTAAGGCACTGGCACAAGGCTTGAATCCAATAGTTATAATTAATAAAATAGATAGGTCTGATTCGAGGCCGGACGATGTTTTAAACGAAGTGTTTGATTTATTTGTAGCCTTAGATGCTAACGATGAACAGTTAGATTTTCCTGTTTTGTATGCAGTAGGTAGAGATGGATGGTGTGCAAAAGAGTTAGACGATCCTAGAGAAAATGTAAAACCCTTACTTGATTTAATATTATCACATGTCCCTACTCCCAAGGTTTATATTGATAAACCATTTGCAATGCTTGCAACATTACTAGATTCTGACCCTTACCTTGGAAGATGTTTGGTTGGAAGAGTTATTCAAGGGTCAGCAAATGTTAATGAAACTGTTAAGGCAATCAATCTAAATGGCGAAATAATTGAATCAGGTAGGCTTACAAAGCTTCTTAGGTTTGACGGTATGGCTAAAGTTGCAGTAGACAGAGTCAGTGCTGGCGAAATAATATGTATAGCTGGCCTAAACAAAGCAACTGTTTCTGACACCATTTGTCTTCCCTCTGTAACTGAACCATTAAAATCAACACCAATAGACCCCCCTACTATGTCCATAACAATTTCCGTAAATGACTCACCCCTTGCGGGACTCGAGGGCAAGAAGGTGACTTCAACCCTAATAAGAGAAAGGCTGCTAGCTGAAGCAGAAACTAATGTTGCTATAAGTTTCACTGAAAATCCGAATAAGGATGCTTTTGAAATTAGTGGACGAGGTGAACTACAACTTGGAGTATTAATTGAACAAATGAGACGCGAAGGGTTTGAACTCACTATAGGAAGACCTAGAGTATTATTTAAAGAAGATGGAAATGGTAAGCGCACCGAGCCTATTGAGGAAGTAATAATTGACGTTGATGAGGAATATTCTAGCTCTGTTGTCGATGGAATGAATAGAAGAAAAGCAGAGATGGTTGATATGAGAACTGCAGGGGCAGGTAAAACAAGGTTAATATTCCATGCACCATCAAGAGGGCTCATTGGCTACCAAGGCAAGCTTTTAACTGAAACAAGAGGAACTGCTGTAATAAATAGACTTTTCCATTCCTATGATCGCTATAAAGGTGATATACAAAGCAGAAAAAATGGAGCCTTAGTCTCAGCTGAAACCGGAACTAGTGTTGCTTTTGCAATTTTTAAATTACAAGAAAGAGGATCAATGTTTATTGGCCCACAAACCAAAGTATATCAGGGCATGATTGTAGGACAGAACAATAGAGATAACGACTTAGATATAAATCTAATTAAAGGAAAGGCTCTAACGAACATGAGAGCTTCAGGTAGTGATAAGGCTGTCATTCTTACAACACCAAAATTAATGTCTCTCGAAGAAATAATGGCTTATATTAAAGATGATGAGCTTATTGAAGTTACACCTCAGAATTTGAGACTTAGAAAGAAATTCCTATGTCCTAATGAAAGAAAAAGGAACTCAAAAAATATCTAGCTAAACTATATGTAATTTTTTATAAAATTCTCAACTTTAATCTTTATCTCATCTCTTATAGTTTTAATTTTCTCTAACTTAACTTGATCTGTCCCTTTAAGAACTGATGGATCATCAATTGACCAGTAAATTTTTTTAGTTTCATATGGAACTATAGGACATTCATCGGCCTGAGATTCGGAACAAACAAAAATTATAAAATCAAACTTAGTTTGGGTTTCATAAATACTCTGGACTGATTTTGTCTCATTCTTAGAAATATCATATCCAGCATTTCGCATTGATATCACAACTGAAGGGTTTAACTTCCCAGGCCTTATTCCAGCACTTTTTGCACTTACGTTTGGTGATAAGGAATTAAGGTAAGCTTCTGCCATTTGGCTTCTAGCCGAGTTATGTATACAAACACAAAGTATTTTAATCTTTTTATCTTTCAATCTAGCACCTAGTTGATTACCATTCTTAATATAAAAATAAGAATTTTCTATAAATTATTTAAAAAGGTTTATGATTTAAATTAATTCTCCTATATTATAAAGAAATTATGAAATTTTTAAATATTATTCGTCATAGTGAATCAGAAACAAATTCAAAAGATGACTTTCTAAGAAGTCTTAATAACGAAGGGATTAAGGATGCTATAAATTTAGATAATTATTTAATTCAACATAACTTTAAAAAACATAAGATAATTTGTTCTACATCGAAGAGAACAAGGGAAACATTAGGTTACCTTCAAAATTCTTTGAACCCGGAGAGTAAAGTTATATATTCTCAAGATGCATATCTTGGTACCTTTAAAAAGTTACTTAAAGAGATAACTTTAGAGGCTAAGAACACAAGGACAATTACTTTGATAGGTCATAATCCAGGACTTAGTGATCTACTATCCTATCTTACAGGAAATTATGATACTAGAGACATGGGAACAACTAGTATTGCATCTCTATCTTTCTACAACCAGGGGCAAAATATAACCTATGAGGGAACTGCTAAACTAGACTTTTTTGTTCAGTCTAAAAATAATATAATTATTGATTTATAATGAAGTTATGTTTATTCCAATAATATCAGACCTTTTAAAATTAAGAATTAGAAGTGATAGGCTTTCTAGATATTTAACAATATATATTATTATATCTTCGTTATTTTTTTTATATAAAAGCCTAATTCTAATCTATGCTCTTAACGGTTTTTTAGTGTCCTTATTAGCGTTGTTAATTTTTCCATTAACACTTATCTTCTACCCTCTTCTTCTGTTGTTGACTGATGATTATTCAATTTTTTTTTCAAACCAATTAATATACTTTTTTCTTCCTTTATTATTAAGATCTATAACAAGAAAGAGTAAAAGGAGATACTATTAGATGTATAAAATCATTTTTTTATTTATCATTCTTACAAATAGCTCTTTCTCTTATGTATTCAGAATGCCTCCTGAAAATCCGATACCAGAAAAGTACGATCAATTTATTTTTGATAATTCATTAAAAACAGTGATTATTGCCAATCTAAAAGAATTAAAAGCTATAAATAAAAACGAATGTAGTAATAAAGAATGTAAATATCTGTTTGTAAGTCCAAATATAGTAGAAATTCATAAAGAAAAGATTATAAAAAAATTCACACTAAGCATAAAAAATTAATACTTCTTTAGGTTTGTAATCTGATTAATAATTTTTTTTACATAAGTAGGGCCTTCTTCACTATAACTTCCAAGATATTTAGCTAAGACTATAGGGTCGACACTGTTCCAAAGTTTAACTTCAATCATTCGAGCTTTTCGAAGTTCACTATATTTATCCGAAACGTTCAAATTATATATATAATCCTCCACAGAAGCGCACATATTTGGATATATAACCAAACCGAAAGTAGATTCCTTCTTAAGCTTAGGTTTCATGTGAGGTTTAGTTAAGTCCCAGGTCCTCATTCCAAAATAATTATTACCTTCTTTGGCAAAACGTGACCTTCCCCAATTAGATTCCATAATAGCTTGAGCTACAATCAACTTCTTAGGTATTTTTTTAATTAAATCTATTCCGTCTTGAATTTTATCTGAACAGGAACTGACTTTTTCTATAAATATTAAATTACTAGCAAATATAGATTGAGTTAGAAAAAGAAAAAAAATAAGAATGGATAAACTTCTCATTAGGAAAATTTACTTTAAAATACCCTTTTGACAAATAAATTTTCATTTAGTTTTTATAGATTCAATCTTCGCTTTTATCTGAGCTTTCTCAATTTTCAACTTTCGCAAAATTGAATCTGTTACGTAAGAATTCCATGAATCAGAGATTTTAATATCCAAAGCTCTATGTTTAGCTGTCAGATACTCAAGGCTACACTCTGGGTCTTCCCCAGTGTTTTTATTCATTTAATCACCTCCACCTAAATCAAAAAATTTATTTTTTCTTTTCAAAGTTGTACCACAATCAGGACATGACGAAATAAGATCATATTCTTTTCTTTTATGTTCGACAACGAAAGCTATCTTTTTTTCTATATTCTTAAATTGAAGACATGAAGGACAATAATTTTTAGTTAAAAAATCCGAACTTTTTGCCCTATTCTCTTGTTTATCCATAAAAATCCTCCTCAAAGCTTGGTGCAAGAGAGCAGATGGAATAAAAACAGACGCAGTACAAAATCAAATAGCTTCACTTTAATTTTTATCAAATTTTGCCTATAAAAGTCAAGGAATTAAGTTAGTATCTTAATAATGAATTTAAAATGGCTCCTTCTAGCTAGTGACGGCAGATTAGGAAGGGGAACTTTTTGGTTAGCTATTCTATCGATATATTTTATATCTATGGTTCTCGATGAAATCGGTAATTCAATTTTTGTTGAAATTGGTGAAGATAGAATTTCTTTTTTAATGTTTTTTCTTACTAAAATGTTTCCCAGACTTTTTGGTATTTTAATACTTGTTTTTACTTTTTTTATTGCAAAAAAAAGAGTGAATGATATTGGGTCTTCAGAATGGGTTCCAATTGTATATGTGCTATCACTTTTCTTACCTTCTTTCTTGTTAGCAGCAGGACAACCTAATCTTTTCATTTTCTCTGTGATTCTTCCACTTGTATTCACTTTTTATCTAGGCCTAGCATCACCATCTAGAAAATAAAAGTGATAAACAAAAAAGTATATTTAAGTTAAAATGTTTACATGAACATTGAAAATCTTGATCTTCAATTTTTAAAGTCAAAAACTGTTCTTGTAACAGGCTCGTCAAAAGGAATTGGTCTTTCTATAGCTGAAAAGCTATTAGATCTTGGGAATATAGTAATTGGAACTTCTAGGGAAATTGAATCCTTAGGGGCCTTAAGTAAAAAATTTAATAGAAACTTTTATCCGATGCAACTAAATCTTGATTCATTTGAATCTGTGGAATCTCTAACTCGGCATATAAGTGAAGACTTTGATAAGATTGACGTTTTAATTTGTAATGCTGGGATGCTTGGTGAACTTGAATACATTGAAAACTATAATTATGAGACTTGGTGCAAGACTATTACAGTAAACCTAAATAATCAGTTCTTATTAATACAAAAACTTATACCATTCATTGATAAATCTAAAAAGGGTTCAATTATTATAACTAGCTCTTCAGTTGGACAAAAACCCCGAGAAAATTGGGGTGCCTACTCTATTTCAAAGTATGCAATGGAAGGAGTATCAACCATGCTATCTGTAGAATTAAAAAGTAAGAATATCATAGTTAACACAGTAAATCCGGGAGGAACTGCTACATCAATGAGAAGGCAAGCTATGCCAGATGAAGATCAATCTAAAATTCCACAACCTTCGGATATTCTACCAATTTTTCTTTACTTATCGAGCAATGAAGCTTATGAAACTGGTCAATCATTTAACGCTCGAGATTATATAGGTCTCTTGAATTTTTAAAAAAAGTTAATATATTGATTGAATACTTACTAAGGAGATTATAATGCCTATTTACGAATACGAATGCTTGAAGTGTAATAAGATATTCGAAGAACTACAATCTTTTAGTGATAAAGATGTTACTAAATGTCCACATTGCAAAAAAGCTAAAGTTAAGAAATTGATTTCACTTTCTTCGTTTCAATTAAAAGGTGATGGTTGGTACTCAACAGACTATGCAAGAAAACCTAAAGTAAATCACACTTCCCCTCCTTCTGAAGGTCAAGATGCAACAAAACAAAGCATTGAATCCAATACAGAGAAAAAAAATGGAAAGTCAGTTGCAGATTCAATAAGTAAAGATATTAAAAAAGCTAAAGGATAAATTAAGAAAGAGTTGTTAAAACTTTGAGTGCTTTATTTACTTGAAAATCATCATTTACTTTATCAAAGCTATGAACAGAGACCTCATTTTTCAAATTAAACCACGAAGTGCACCCTTTAGCTTCTGATGAATCATACTCTATTTTCTTTGGTAGCCTTATTTTAAACACATCCAACAAGTAACAAGTAAGTGGGTTTTTTGGTCTGAAATTAAATCTATCAACTAAATATGAATTTTCCCAAATATGAAAACTGTCTAGTAAAATTAATTGCTCAATGTTGGAAATTTTATAATTACCGACTATTTGTCCAAAATAGTTAAGGTCTGCAACCCCAGTATAGTTAGCTGACTGACTTGTTAGATATTTACTATTTCTAAAATCTTTTTTAACAGTCTCATTTGATTCGTGCTCAAAAGTTGGAAAAAAACCAAAAAAGTCTTTTGTTTCTATGAAGTCTTTTTCATGGATCCCGCCTTTACGAAAGATTAAGCAAACTTTCTTGTTTTCATAGAATTTTAACGCTGATGACCATTCCTTTAAAACTTTTGTTAAAATCATTGCAATCTCTCCTTTAATTTTTTTCAGCTTTCATAACATTATAACTTTCTATTCCCAATTTGATTGCACTAACTAATATGATAAAACTTATTATAAGTCCAGCTATTATATCTGGCCACCATGAGTTTAATCTATAAACAAAAAATCCTGCAACTATAACAAGTAGATTGCCAAAAGCATCATTCCTGCAACATACATATGCGCTCTTGAGGTTTACATCGCTATCCTTAAAAGAAAGTAAAACTAAAGTTGATATTATGTTGACTAAAAGTGCTAAGAAACCAATCCAACCTATAACTTCATAAGAGGGAATCTTCATTGAAATATAGCTTAAATAAACCTGATATAAGGCAAGTAAACCAAAGAGGCCCCAGATAGAGCATTTGATAATAGCTAGCTTAGCTTTTACTTTTTGAGTTGAGGATATTACAAAGATACTTGTTCCCAATATTACGGCATCTCCTATATTGTGGGCACTATCACTTAGGAGTGCAGCAGAATTTTCAAGGTAACCGTAGTAAAATTCAACAGCGAATATAAAGAAATTTAAAGCAAAAGCTATTAATAAAGCATTCATTTCGCTAAAATTAAACCTTAGCTTTTTCATAAAAATATTATACATTAAAGTATGGATCTGGGATTAAAAGGTAAATTTGCAATTGTTTGTGCTTCAACAAAAGGTCTAGGTTTTGCTGTTGTCAAATCTTTACTAGATGAAGGATGCGAAGTTTTAATTTGCTCTTCTAAGGACGTTAATATATTAAAAGCAGAAGCCATACTAACCAAAGAGGGGTATGTCAACTTTCATATGCTAAAAGCTGATTTGTCAAAGAATGAAGGTATTGCCAATCTTTTTAAGTTCGCAACACTAAAAAGTTCAAAAATTGATATATTGGTAAACAACTGTGGTGGTCCAGACCAAGGGAATTGTGATAACGTTAACGAAGAACAACTAATTGATGCGTTCAATAAAAATTTGAAGAATATATTCACCTTAACAAAACTTATTCTTCCAATAATGAAAGCTAATAATTGGGGTAGAATCGTTAATATCACCTCAACTTCTGCAAAACAACCAATTGATAGCCTCGTTCTTTCAAATATCATGCGCTCAGCTGTTACAGCTTTCTCTAAATCTATCTCTAATGAGTACGCAAAATGGAATATTATGGTAAACAATGTATTGCCTGGAAGAATTTTGACAGACCGGATTATTGAAATTTCAAACCAAAAAAGTAAAGAAAGTGGAATTGATAAGAGAGACATACTTGAGGCTTTAGGTCAAGATCTTCCCATTAGGAGGATTGGTAAACCTGAAGAATTCGGACCAATGGTAGCCTTCTTGTGCTCTGAGAAAGCAAGTTATATAACGGGAAATTCTATTAATATTGATGGAGGCCTTGTAAAATCTTTATTTTGAGACAACTTAGTGTAAATTTAAATTATGAAGTTTAAAGATATTTTACAAAAAACTGAAGACCAAGTCCTAAAAGGCCTTATACTAAAAGTTAAGAACGAAAGCATGAAAAAAGAGATGCTTTGGTCTGAATTAAGAACTTTTTTAAAAGATTTAAAAGATTATGATGAAGAAGTTTTCATTAAGGTGTCAAGTCTAATCACAGAAAAAAAGTATAAATAATGAAAGTCTATAATAATATTTTAGAAACAATTGGTAACACTCCTATAATTAAGCTATCAAATCTATATGATAATCAAAATGTTGAAATTTACGGAAAACTTGAGAGTTTAAATCCTGCTGGAAGTATAAAGGACAGAATATGCTTAAAAATGATAGAAGATGCAGAAGATAAAGGTCTTATTGAGCCTGCTATTACGACAATTATTGAGCCCACAAGTGGCAATACTGGTATAGGTCTTGCTTTAATCTGTGCAACTAAGGGATACAAATTAATCTTAACAATGCCTGAAGATATGAGTGAAGAAAGAAGAAAGATGCTAGCAGCATATGGTGCTGAAGTTGTATTGACTCCTAAAAATAACCAGATGGAAGGAGCAATTCAAAAATGTAATGAGCTGCTTAGTACAATAAAAAATTCTTTTTCCCCAAGGCAATTTGATAATTTAAGTAATCCAGAAGCTCATAAAAAAACTACAGCAAAAGAGATAATTGCTCAAATGGGAACTAACATAAACTCTTTTGTAGCTGGAGTTGGTACAGGTGGTACGATATCAGGAGTAGGCTCTTCATTAAAAGATAAGTTTCCAGATATAAAAATTATTGCTGTTGAGCCATACGAGTGCCCTACTCTTTCAAGTGGGAAATCCAGCCCACACTTAATACAAGGTATTGGAGCAGGATTTATTCCTCAGACACTAGATAAGAATTCTTATGATGAAGTTTTAAAAATTAAAGGTAACGAGGCAATAGAGATGACTAAAAAACTAGCGACTAATTACGGCCTGTTTGTTGGTGTTTCTGCAGGTGCAAACGTACTAGCATCCATAATTATTGCAAAAAGATTAAATAAAGGTGATAAAGTAGTCACAATTCTGTGTGATACAGGTGAAAGATATCTAAGTACTGGTATCTTTAGCTAGCTTTATTAGGTATATTGTGTTTTATGAACAACTCTTTTGTTAAAAACTTATTTGTTTGGTTTATAATTTTTGCTTCTTTAATGGGTGCCTATCAGATAATTTCTGAAGGTAAAAAACAATATTCTGATCTAAAATATAGTGAATTTTTAAATGTCGTTGAATCAGGACAAGTTTTACAGCTTGAAATCAAGGGAAATGAGATTACAGGTGAATTTTTAGTACCTTCTGGTGACGGAAAACCTGAATATTTTAAGACTTATGGCCCAGTAGGTGAGGATTTACTCTCTAAGTTAGCCTCCAAGAAAATTAATTTTAATTTTGTATCAGATCAGGAAAGTGGACTAATTGGCTTTTTAGTAAATTGGGGACCAATGATTTTCTTAATATTAATAATGGTCTTCTTTTTCAGACAAGTACAAGCCGGAGGCAAAGGAGCAATGAGCTTCGGTAAAAGTAAAGCTAGAATGTTAAACAAAGAAGACAATAAAAAGAATTTTAAAGATGTAGCTGGTATTGATGAATCAAAAGAGGAAGTTCAAGAGATTGTTGATTTCCTAAAAAACCCTAAAAAATTTACAAATCTTGGTGGAAGAATTCCTAAAGGTATACTTTTAGTGGGCTCTCCTGGTACTGGAAAAACTTTGCTTGCCAAGGCAATTGCTGGCGAAGCAATGGTTCCATTCTTTATTATAAGTGGTAGTGATTTTGTCGAAATGTTCGTTGGCGTTGGCGCTTCGAGAGTTAGAGACCTTTTTGCGCAAGCTAAAAAAAATTCTCCTTGTATTGTTTTTGTAGACGAGCTTGATGCTGTTGGAAGACATAGAGGAGCCGGATTGGGTGGTGGTCACGACGAAAGAGAGCAAACACTTAATCAGCTTCTAGTTGAAATGGATGGTTTCGAGTCAACCGAGGGAATAATAGTTATGGCCGCAACAAATAGGCCTGATGTGTTAGATCCAGCATTACTTAGACCCGGTAGGTTTGACAGGCAAGTTGTAGTCCCAACACCTGATGTTAGAGGCAGAGAGGCAATTCTAAAAGTCCATACAAGAAATACACCTTTAAGTGAGGATGTAGAGCTCAAAATAGTTGCTAGATCAACTCCTGGTTTTTCTGGTGCTGATATAGAAAACTTAGTAAATGAAGCAGCCTTGAAAGCCGCTAGAAGCGATAAAAAAACTCTAGATATGAATGATTTTGAATTTGCTAAAGATAAAGTTATCATGGGAACCGAAAGAAGAAGTATGGTCATAAGTGACCATGAAAGAAAAGTAACAGCTTATCATGAGGCAGGTCATGCGTTGGTTGCAAAGCTTACTCCTGGAACTGATCCAGTACACAAGGTAACAATTATACCTAGAGGTATGGCTCTTGGTCTCACTCAACAACTCCCAACTGAAGATAAGTACATGCTAACAAGAGATTATTTACTTAAAAGTATTGCTGTTCTTCTTTCTGGTAGAGCTGCTGAAGAAATAATTTATAATGAAAGAACTACAGGGGCTGGGAACGATCTCGAAAGAGCAACCGAAATGGCTAGAAAAATGGTTACAGAATGGGGCATGTCTGAAAAAGTTGGACCGATAAGACTAGCTCAAAAAGAAGGAGCTGTTTTTCTTGGAAAGGATATGTCATCTAAGACTGATTATAGTGAAGCTACTAGCCTTGAAGTTGATTCAGAAATTAAACAGATAATAGTTAATCAATATGATTATGCGGTTAATCTATTAAAAGAAAACGAGCAAATACTTCACGACTTAGCTAACTTGTTATTAGAAACTGAAACTGTTAATGCTAAACAACTAGATGAACTATTGGGAGCAGAGCCATCATCAGAGCCTCCTAAAGATGAAACATCTGGTGGTGCTCCTGTAACATCAGAAAACAAAGATAGTAAAGATTGGAGTGGATTAAATCCAGATCCAACGACTGCGTTAGAAAACATAAAAAAATCATAAAATGTATTTTAAAGTTGGAAAGAAGAATTTTAACCTTATAAGCTCACCCTTAATTCTTGGTATTCTAAACTTAACTCCTGACTCTTTTTATGATGGAAATCAATATAAAACTAAAAGTTCAATTTTAAAAAGAGTTGAAAAAATGATCAAAGAAGGTGCTGATATATTAGATATTGGTGGAGAGTCAACAAGACCAAACTCAAAAAGAATTAGTATTAAAACTGAAAGAGATAGAATATTAAACAATATAATTCTTATAAGAAAAAACTTTGATATTCCAATATCAGTAGATACTATGAAAAGTAAAATTGCTGATATGTGCTTAAATGAAGGTGCTGATATCATAAATGATGTTACTGGTTATCAATTTGACGAAAAAATGCCTCAAATTATTGCAAAACATAATGCTGCCGTGATATTAAATCATACCTCTGATTTTCCCGATAAGATGCAATCAAAAACTACTTACAAAAATTTAATTAATGACATAAAAAAATATCTGAACGATAGAGCTAAGTTAAGTGTTAAGTTTGGAATAAATACCAAATCTATTGTAATAGATCCAGGTGTAGGGTTTGGTAAGACAACTATTCAAAATCTTAAGCTAATTAAAAATACGAAAGAATTTAAAAAACTTAAGTATCCTTTAATGTACGGAGTCTCAAATAAAGCTTTTTTAGGGGATATATTAAATATCAAAAACCCAAAGGATAGATTGAATGCATCGATTATAACTGGGTATGAATGTATTAGCCTTGGAGCTAATCTCATAAGAGTTCACAATATCAAGGAGACCAAAGAGATGGTAAAAATTTGGAGTTACTTAAAAGATGTTCGGAACTGATGGTATTAGAGGATTCCCTAATAAGGGGCTTTTTGTTGAAAATAATCTAGTAAGAATTGGTTATTCATTTGGAATATTTTTAAAATTAAAAGACAGTAATATACTAAATATTTTCTTGTCTAAAGATACTCGAGAATCATCAGATTTTATAGAAAAATGCCTAACTAAGGGAATAAATAAGGCTGGTCTTAGTACTATCAAGCTTGGAGTTTTACCTACTTCATCTTTGTCAATTTTTACAAATAAGTACCCCTATTCTGCAGGAATTATGATTACTGCTTCTCACAATAGCTCTGAATATAACGGCATTAAGTTTATAAATAAAAATGGCGAAAAAATTTCATCTAAAGATGAAAAGAAGATTAAGAAGATATTTGAAACTCAGGTGAAAATTAAAAGGATAAAGACTAAAAATATTATTTATAAGAACTCCTTAGCAGAGTATGTAAATGAGATTATATTTAAGATATCAGACTTGAAAACATCAAACTTAAAGTATTGTGTAGATGTAAGTAATGGTGCCTCTTATAAAGCAACACGAAAGATATTAGGAAATCTTAATCAAAAATTTTCAATTATCTCTGCAAAACCTAATGGTATGAATATTAATAAAAAATGTGGCGTTGAACATCTTGCTAAAATTGGTAACTATGTAAGAAAAAATAAGTTAAATTTTGGTGTTTCAATTGATGGTGATGCCGACAGAATCGTTTTCGTAAACAAACATGGAAAATTAATAGAAGGTGACAAAATTATTGCATTTATTGCAGAAAGCACCTTGAAGAAAGGGTCAAAACTAACTACTACAATTATGACTAATAGCATTATAGAAAAAAGATTATCATCTAAAAAAATAGAAGTATTAAGAACAGATGTGGGTGACAAAAATGTTTATCAAATGATGAAGAAAGTTAATTCAAGTTTTGGAGGTGAAAACTCAGGACACTATATAATTAGCAACTTATTACAAACATCAGATGCGAATCTCACATTACTCTATATTCTTCATTTGTTGACCATTAAAGGGAAAGATTTTGATTTTATTGATAAAATAAAACTTAATTCTAATATTTTAAAGAGTTATAATGTTAAAAAGAAAAAGCCCCTAAAAAATTTCGCTGAGCTAAATTCTTTCATAAGAAGATTTAACAAAACCTTTAGTGCAAATGGATATTTAAATATAAGATACTCTGGCACTGAGAATAAGATTAGAATCCTTATACAAGGATTGAAGAAACAAGAGTTAGAAAATGAAATTAAAGGATTTGAAGAAATTATCAAGGTGTTAAATTGAGAACAAAACTCAATGTTAATATAGACCATGTTGCTACACTTAGACAGGCAAGACAAGGTTCATTTCCTGACCCTATAGATACTATTAAAATTATAAAAAAGGCTAAGGCAAGTGGAATAGTAATGCATCTCAGGGAAGATAGAAGACATATACAGCTAAATGATCTTAAAAAATATAGACAGAAATATAATTTTCATTTGAACTTAGAAATGGCTCCAACAATTGAGATGATTAATATAGCTAATAGAATTAAACCAAACGTGGTAACTCTTGTTCCGGAAAAACGTATGGAACTTACTACAGAAGGTGGTTTAAATATAAAGAATAATTATAATGACTTGCAGAACTTACTTAAAAAAATATCTAAGGATATCAAGATAATGTTTTTCATTGATCCAATTAAGCTACAGATTGACCTAGCTCTAAAATTAAAAGCTTATGGTATAGAAATCAACACTGGAAAATATTCCGAGAGTACCCCCTCTTCTGCCGTAAAAGAACTAAATAGAATAAAAAAAGCCGCGGCTTATTCAACAACTCTAAATCTTTATACTGCTGCTGGTCACGGTTTAAACGAAAGTAACCTTGCAATGCTTGTCAAAATTCGAGATATCAAAGAATATAATATTGGTCACAGTATAATTTCGAATGCAATTTTTTATGGCTTATATGACTCAATTAAGAGAATACAGGATATAATTAATATTGATGATTAAAGGTATAGGAACAGACATACTTGATATAAAACGATTCGAGAGGATTCACCTAACCTGGGGGGATAAACTTATTGATAAATTATTCAATATAGATGAAGTACCAAGTTGCTCTTCAAATAAAAAGTTTATTCAAAGTTTGGCAGGTAAGTTTGCAGCTAAAGAAGCAATATCTAAAGCTTTTGGAACTGGAATTGGAAGTCATATTTCTTTTAAAGATATAAAGATATTGAACAATAAAAAAGGAAAACCAATAGCAATAATAAAGAAATTAAACTTGGAAGATTCAATACATGTTTCAATATCTCACTCTAATGATTATGCTATTGCGTTTGCTGTGGTTGAAAAATCGTGAACAATACAGTCTTTGGTAAAATAATAAGAAGAGAGATTCCTGCAGATATTGTATACGAAGACAACTCTACTCTTGCTTTCAAAGATACAAGTCCTCAAGCGCCAATACATATATTAATAATTCCAAAGAAACTAATTGATATGCCTCAAAATATTACCACTCAAGATTTAGAAATAGTTGGAAACCTTTTCTTTGCTGCAAAAGAAATAGCAAAAAAATTAAATATAACTAACGGTTACAGGCTTGTAATGAATAATGGGGAGGAGGCAGGACAATCAGTTTTTCATATTCATCTTCATTTTTTAGCGGGTAGGAAGCTAAATTGGCCACCGGGATAAGTTATAAAAATATTAAATATCTAGAATCACTAAAAAATAGTAAGAAGCCTGGTCTTGATAACCTTCTCAAAGTTTTACATTTACTTGATGAGCCACAATCCAAACTTAAAAAAACTATTATTGTATCTGGTACAAACGGAAAAGGTACTGTTGCAGCTATATTGAATAGAATATATACCGATGCTGGCTATAAAGTTGGCTTGTACACCTCACCTCATCTTGTATCTTTAAATGAAAGAATTAGGATTAAAGATAAAAAAATAAACCTAAAAACTTTGGATAATTATCTTGGGAAAGTAATTAAGGTAGGATTGAAAGCTAGGTATAAATTAAGCTTTTTCGAACTTTTAACAGCTACAGGTATTTTATATTTTGCAGAAAGAAATAATGACTTAAACATATTTGAAGTTGGTCTTGGTGGAAGATTTGATGCAACAAATATAATAAAATCAAAAATAGGGATAATAACAAACATAGAGATGGATCACATGGAGTACTTGGGAAACAGTCTCAAAGAAATAGCTTATGAAAAAGTTGGCATTGTAAATAACAATAGTAAGCTAATAACATCCGTTAAACCTAAAACTATAAAAACTATAAGGAAATATTGCTTAGAAAATTCTACTGAAGTATTTGAACTTAATAATAATTTCAATATTGTTAAAAAAGATAAGTACTATCTATATGAGTCTGAGGAATTAAAGCTAAAATTTCAATCAAGACTAGAAGCTACCCACCAGTTAGAAAATCTGGGGGTTGCAGTAAAGACTACTGAAATTATTAAAAAAGAGTATGAATTAGAGATTACAAAGAAGCAGCTTAAGGAGTCCCTTAATAAAGCTTTTAATCCTGCAAGATATCAAACAATATCAAAGAAACCTATCTTGATTGTTGATGTATCTCACAACTTGCATTCTATCAAAAGTTTAATAGTAAATTTTAGAATCAAATATCCGAATAAGAAAATCAATATAATTATTGGTATGCTGAAAGAAAAAAAGCCCATTGAATGTATTCGATTACTCAGTAAAATTGCGAAAAAAATATATCTTACAGAAGTTCCAAATCCTAGAAGTTTTAATCCATTAGTGATTACAAAAAAGCTAAGAGATAAAAAAATTTCTCATATTTCAAATAACGATATAAGATCACTCTTAGCAAAACAAGAGGATTTTATAATAACAGGTTCCATATATTTAATAGGTTCGCTTATAGATAAAGGATATGTTAAAATTAAAATAAATTAGTATAGAGGTGTTTATATGTCAAAAGTAGCAATTGTAATCTTAGCTGATACTGCTGGTCCTGGTGACTTTGGAAGGGCTGTGAATGGCCTAATGACTGCTAAAGAATTTAAAGAAGCTGGTGATGAGGTTCAAATAATCTTTGATGGTGCTGGAACAAAGTGGATTGGTAAGTTTAATGAAGAAGGAAGTAAGTATGGTCCCTTGTTTGATTCTGTAAAAGACAAAGTTACAGGTGTATGTGGCTATTGTGCAGGTGCTTTTAAGGTGACTGAAGACGCAACAACCAACAAAATCAATCTAATAGATGAGTATGATGGTCATCCTAGTTTTAAAAAACTAGTAGATGACGGATACACCATACTTACATTTTAGAGTTTTTTGAAGTCATTCTGAAATATTCTTTATAATTATTTTTAACTAAGAGAGATAAATATTTATGAGTAAAATAGCGATTGTAATCTTAGCTGATACTGCTTGTCCTGGTGACTTTGGAAGAGCTGTGAATGGCCTAATGACTGCTAAAGAATTTAAAGAAGCTGGTGATGAGGTTCAAATAATCTTTGATGGTGCTGGAACAAAGTGGATTGGTAAGTTTAATGAAGAAGGAAGTAAATATCTATCATTGTTCGAATCAGTTAAAGATAAAATTACTGGTGTTTGTGAAACTGCAGCTGGAAGATTTGGAGTCAAGGATGATGTGGTTAGATGTAAAATAGAATTAATAGATGAGTATGATGGTCATCCGAGCTTTAAGAAGCTAATAGATAATGGATTTACAATACTTACGTTTTAAGATTTAGATGAAAGCATTCTATAGTCTTCACCGACTAATTCAAGAATCTTACACATTTCATAGATTCTCGAGATATTTCTTTTTCCAATCTTATAATCTAAAATTTGATTTGAATCAGTAGCCTTAAAATTCTTACCATTAAGAAATGCTAAATTAGAATTAAAAATTGTATGCTTTTTAGAATTATATCTTTTTGCTATAATATTGTCCAGAACACTAATTTCCCATTCACTCATTCGAGTTGCACCTAAATCATCAATAATCATGACATCGTATCCACATAGAGTCTCAACGTACTCCTTCTCAGATTGTCCTTTAACGTAGATATCTTTTATATCGGAAAGTAGGTCTCTAAATTGCTTAAAAATACATTTTTGATTATATGCAAAAATTAGTTCAGTCATTATAGAAACAGATAGATGAGTTTTACCAAGACCAGGTAAGCCAACAAAAAAAGGAGGTAAAATGTTTGGAAAATTTTCTAAATACTTAATGCTATACTCTAAAGCATCTTGAACTGATCTTTCTCGTATCTCCCAACCGCCATTGTCCAGCTTCAGATTTTTACACTTGGAATATCTTGCTGGAATCCCTGAACAGTTATAAACATCTATTTTCTTTTTTCTATGGCAAAACGAAACACCATCATCGGTATATATCACGCCATCAATACATTCCTCACAATTAAAACCCGTCTTACTTCGTACTTTAGAAAAATCAGAGACACTATAGAACTCTAGATTTTTTAACAATTTATAATCATTATATTCAACCTTATTGTTGGTTTTCATAACTATTTTTCTGGAAAAGAGTTAATCATTGCTTTAACTGTTTTCTTGTAATCCTTAGTGCTAAATATACCTGTACCAGAAACGATAATATTGGCTCCAGCACTTGTTAAACTTGACACATTGTCAGACTTAATTCCTCCATCAACTTGTATTGGTATTTTAAGATTATTTTCTCTTAGATAAGAACTAAGAATTTTAACTTTCTTTATACATGAGTTTATTATTTTTTGCCCCGCAAATCCGGGCTTAACTGTCATTATTAATGCCAAATCTATATACTTTAAAGGTTTGTAAAGATGAGTGATTGGTGTTGAAGGATGAACCGCTAAACCAAAACCTATTCCTGCTTTTCTAACTAATTTTGATAGTTTTGCAATATTCTTACAAACTTCAAGGTGAACGGTAATATTCACTATATTTAGATTTTTATACTTATTAACAAAAAAGGGTACTATTTCATCAGGATTTGATACCATAAAGTGAATATCTATTGGAATAGAGCTTTTTTTGACCAAAGAATCAAGTTCACATGAACCTATTGTAATATTTGGAACATAATGGCCATCCATTATATCGTAGTGAATCCACCCTACCTTAGATTCTTTTAATCTCTTAAATTCTTTTTCTAGATTCCAGAAGTTTGCTGCAATCAAAGAGGCTGCTATAAAGTTTTTCATTTTTCCTAATTATAACATGTCGATTAAAAAGATTGTTATATACTTTTTTTTATAAATTTTTATAGTATTATAAATGGCAATGTTCAATCAAGATTTTATCTTTAGTTCTGAATCTGTAACTGAGGGTCATCCAGATAAAGTTGCAGACCAAATATCAGATGCTGTATTAGACTCAATTATAAAAGACGACCCAAATTGTAGAGTTGCATGCGAAACACTTATAACTAGAAATAGAGTTATATTGTCAGCAGAAATTAAATCAAAAATTTCACCGGATTTTAATAAGATAGTCAAAGATACTCTTTTATCAATTGGATATGATGATGAATCAAAAGGATTCGATGCAAATAACTGTAAAATAGACCTATATATCCAAGAACAATCTCCTGATATCTCGATGGGGGTAGATCAAAAAAATTCGGATGTTATTGGTGCTGGGGATCAAGGCCTAATGTTTGGTTATGCAACTAAAGAAAACGATAATTTAATGCCTTATCCAATATTGTTAGCTCACAAGCTAACAAGGCAACTAGCAAAGAAAAGGAAATCAGGTGATTTAGAGTTCTTGAGGCCAGATGGAAAGTCCCAAGTTTCTATTAAGTATGAGAACGGAAAACCATCTTATGTAGACACAGTTCTTATTTCAACACAACATACTGAAGACATTTCGGATTCAATACTTAAAGAAGGTATTATCGAAGAAATTATTAAGAAGGAAATACCAAAGCACTTAATTTCTGAAGACACAAAATTTTTAATCAATCCTACAGGTAGATTTGTAGTTGGGGGTCCTCAAGGAGATACAGGCCTAACAGGTAGAAAAATAATAGTTGATACTTATGGCGGTTGGGCAAAACATGGTGGTGGTGCATTTTCAGGAAAAGATCCATCGAAAGTCGATAGAAGCGCTTGCTATATGGCTAGGTATATAGCAAAAAATATTGTTGCTTCCGGCTTGCTCCCTGATTGTGAAATTCAGTTAGCATATGCAATAGGGAAAGCAGAACCTGTATCTTTTAATCTTACAAGCACATTAGAAGTAGATGAAAAGATATTGAACAAGTTAGCAAGCGAAGTCTTTAAAATTTTTGATTGTACTCCAAAGGGCATTATTGAAAGTTTAGATTTATTAAATCCAATATATCAAAGAACTGCCTCTTATGGACATTTTGGAAGAGACAATGAGGGTTTTAATTGGGAAAATATAGACAAAAGAGACGAAATTAAATCATTATAGGAGATACAGATGGAATATGACGTTAAAGATTTAAAGTTGAACAAAGTAGGAAGAGATAGAGTTGAATGGGCCTACAAAGATATGCCTGTTCTTCAAGAAATCAACAAAACTTTAAGTAAGACTAAACCTTTTAAAAATATTAATATATCTGCATGTCTTCATGTTACTACAGAGACTGCAAATCTTTTAATTACATTAAAAAATGGTGGTGCAAATGTATCATGCTGCGCCTCAAATCCCTTAAGTACACAAGATGATGTTGCTGCTCATTTGACTAAAGATTATGGAATTTCAACTTTTGCAATAAAAGGAATAAGCAACAAGGGCTATTATAAACATTTAGTTGACTCATTGAAAATTAAACCAAACATCACTATGGATGATGGGTGTGACTTGGTAAGCATTCTTCACAAATCTCACAAACAATATATGGAAAATATAATTGGTGGAACCGAAGAGACCACTACTGGTGTTATTAGACTTGAAAGCATGTCAAAAAATAATGTCTTAAATTATCCAATTATTGCCGTTAATAATGCCTTCACAAAACACTTATTTGATAATAGATATGGAACCGGACAAAGCGTTCTAGATAGTATAATGAGAGCTACAAATAGACTCCTCTCTGGTAAGACTTTTGTAGTTTGTGGATACGGTTGGTGCGGCAAAGGTCTGGCAATGAGGGCTGCAGGATTAGGAGCTAGTGTTATTGTCACAGAAATTGATGCAACTAGAGGATTAGAAGCAAAGATGGATGGTTTTCAAGTTATGACCGGAACTGAAGCTTTTAAAGAAGCTGACTTTATTTGTTCTGTAACTGGGAATTTAAACGTAATTGATAAACATCATTTTAAAATAATGAAAGATGGTGCAATAATTTCAAATGCGGGTCATTTTAATGTTGAAATTAATATTGATGCTTTAAGAAAAATGGCTACTAAAACAAAAAAGATAAGAACTGACATAGAAGAATTTACGGTAGGTAAGAAGAAAGTCTGCTTATTATCAGATGGTAGACTTGTAAATCTTTCCGCAGCAGAAGGTCATCCATCAAGTGTTATGGATATGAGCTTTGCTAACCAAGCATTGTGTGCAGAATATATGGTTAAAAATTATAAGAAATTGCAGAATAAGGTTTATGATGTACCAATCAATATTGACAACAAAGTTGCTGAAATAAAGCTGAAATCTATGAATGTTAAGATTGATAAGTTAACAAAAGAACAAGATGACTATCTCAACTCATGGGAGAGTGGTACATAGATAGTTTATGGATAAGATTATTGATGAGTTCTTAAACTATAAAGATGACCACAACAATAACACTAGGAGTTCATATTCATCTGACTTAGTACTTTTCTCTAATTTTTTAACACTTAAAAAAATAAAAGATTTTTCCAGTGTTACGCCCAAAAACATAGAAGATTTCTTCACTAGTGAGTTCCTTGACACTTATGAAAGGCTTTGGAAAAATAAGAATGGAAATGTAACGAAGAGATTCATTGGTCATAGGTCAAAAAGCTCAAAGAATAGAATAATTTCCACGTTATCTAGTTTTTATAAATATTTAATTTTCAAAGAAAGGGTAGCAGTGTCCCCTATTCCTAAAAGATCTACTGTCAACGAGGTTGTTTCTCAAAGTCTTAGTAATAAAGAAATTCAAATAATTTTTGATTTTATCAAAAAAGAGAACTTTTCAAAGACACCCAAAAGGGATAGATTAATTCTTGAAACATTATACTATCTTGGCCTTAGAGTTTCTGAACTAATTAAAATTAAGATGGTGGACCTCAAGCTACAAAGTACAAATCCTTATATTGTAATTCAAGGTAAGGGGAATAAGTTTAGAGACCAGCCCGTTCCAAAAGTAATGATGGAAAATTTACTAAACTATATAGAAATAGAAAGAAAGATTTTTACTAACAAGAACGTAGAATCGGATTTTCTCTTTATTAGTAACTACAAATCTTCAGCTAAAATTAAAAGGAACCATTTATCAAGACAACAAATCAATCAAATTGTGGATAAAATTTCAAGTATTAGTTTAAATAATCAAAATCTATCTAATAAAAAATCTGGTATAACAAAATATAAAAGGATAAGTCCTCACATGTTTAGGCATGCGATTGGAACACATTTGCACAAATCTGGTATTGATATAATTAGAGTTAGAGATCACCTCGGTCACTCTTCCGTTTCAACAACCAGTAGATATGTTGCGAAAGAAAAAGGGAAAGCTTCAATATTAGAAAAATACGGGCCTTTGTCTAAAAAGTAGTACATAATTGTTTTATGGATTTATTATTATTAGGATTTACACTTATTTTTTCTCTAACTGTGCATGAATATAGTCATGCATGTGCAGCTTTAGTCCTAGGCGATACAACAGCCAAAGACCAAGGAAGATTAACCCTAAATCCTTTAAAACATTTAGATTTAGTAGGAATAATGATGCTCTTTGTTATAGGTCTAGGCTGGGCAAAGCCCGTACCAGTCAATATAGAGAATCTTATAAATAAAAGAAGAAGTCTATACATAGTTGCTCTAGCAGGCCCACTTTCAAATATTATAATAGCTATACTCTCTACAATAGCTTTCTATTTAACCGATAGCCAGTCTGGCTACAACTCCTTCTTCACCTATATGGCAACAATTAATATATTATTGGCATTATTTAACTTGTTTCCTATACCACCCTTAGATGGATCGAATATTATCTATAGTTTTTTATCAGACAAATTTGCTTATCAATACAATAAAATTGTTGGAAAATATGGAAATTACGGTTTTTTAATCATCATTATACTTTTCAATATTTATCCACAAATAATTTTTTCTCCTCTATCTATAATTTTGAAGATATTAGGTTTAAAATAGATTCATGAAAAAAGTAGGTGATAATTGAAAGACTTAAATAATTCTAATTCGAACTTTGAGAAAGTTAAACTAGATATTTTTGAAGGTCCCTTGGACTTACTACTAAATCTTATAAAAGAAAATGATTTAGATATATATGAGCTTTCATTAACCCAGATAACAGAACAATATTTAGAATATGTTGAACTTTTAAAAGAATTTAATTTTGATGATATTGGTGAGTACCTAGTAATAGCAGCAGAGCTTGCAAGATTAAAATCCAGATCTCTCCTTCCAGACAACGAAGACGAAGAGATTATTGACGAACCAGAGATAGATTTGGTGGAAATGTTAAAAGAATATAAGAAATATAGGGCTTTCTCTGAAAACTTAAAAGAAAGAGAGCTTTTAGGTCGAGATACATTTAAAAGACCAGCTGATTTAAGTCTAAGGTCTAATACTTTATGGGAAGTTCAAAAAACAGACATATGGAGACTTGTGACATCTGTAAAGAAAATATTGCAGCTTGAAAACTACAAAGAACCCCCAGATATAGAAATTGAAGATGATTCTATTGATCAAAATGAAAGAAAAATAAATTTAATTAAAGATTTTAAAGATAAAAAATTTTTAAAATTCAGCGAAATATTCAATATTAAGCATGGACGAGAAAGTGTTATTGTTAGTTTTCTTGTTATCCTTGACATGATAAAGGAAGGTAATGTGTTACTTATAGAAGACGAAAATCAAATACAATTTGAATACAAAGGAAGCTAGAATGAAGAATTTGAAAAATAAAATCGAGGGAATCATTTTTATATCTGACGCTCCTGTTAGGCCGAAAGAAATTGCTGAGTTTTTAAAGGAAGACTTAGTTAAGGTTAAAGAAAGTATTCAAGAACTACTAGCAGAATGGGAAAATAAAGAAAGCTCTATAAAAATAGAGGAAGTGGCTGGTGGATATCAATTTAGAACAAAAGAAGAATTTAAAGAAATGTTAACTGAGTATATAAATAAAAAACCTTACAGGTTAAGTAGGGCAGGATTAGAAGTATTGGGCATTATTGCGAAGAAGCAACCAGTTACAAAAATTGAGATTGATAAGATAAGAGGAGTAGATTCAGTTGGAGCCTTAAATGTTCTAATAGAAAGAGAACTAATTAAGGTTGTAGGGGAAAAAGAAGTACCTGGAAGGCCGTTTCTTTATTCAACAACGGAACTTTTCCTTGAAGTATTTAGTCTAAACACAATTAAAGATTTACCAGAGATTGTAGAATTTGAAGATTATGAAAAAGTTATAAAAGAAGATTAATCGAGCACTATTTAAATTTTTGATATAATTTATTTTGTAGCTCAAACATATCCTTCTCTTCTTTTGTTGTCTCATGCTCATATCCAATTAAATGTAAAATTGCATGTATAGACAAAATTTTTACTTCTTTTGATAGTGAATTACCATTAATTGCACAATTCTTCTTTGCATATTCAAGGGAAATAAAAACTTCTCCCAATAGAGACTCATCGTGGCCATCTACTAAAAAAGATAGAACATCCGTAGATTCTTTAATATTTCTATACTTTGCGTTTAGTTCTTTTATTTTTACATTATCAACAAAAGTTATATCAATATGTCGCCTTTCAATGTTAAGATACTTCATAGTTTTTATAAGAGTTCTTTTTAATATTGATTTGTTGATACTTTTAATTTTAATATTAGAATCATTTATAAAGAGAGGCATTTTTTGATGATACCATTAATATCTATAGTTGGCAGGCCAAATGTAGGGAAATCAACTTTATTTAATCGACTTTTAGGTAGAAGAAAATCAATTGTCTTCAGCGAGCCTGGCAGCACAAGAGACCTCATAAAAGAAAGGCTTGAAATTGATGAACAGGTTTTTTTTATTATAGATTCTGGTGGTTTTGATAACGATAAAGATCACTATCCTGCACTGATCAAGAAAAAAGTGCTTAAAACAATCAGAAATTCTGACTTAATAGTTTTTATGGTAGATGGCCAATCTGGTTTCCAAAATGAAGATAGAGAAATTTTGAATATTATTAGAAAAGAAAAAAAGGACTTCATTACAGTTTTGAACAAAATAGATGACAATAGAACCGAAGAAAACAAAGCTGAATTTTTTAAACTTGGTATAAAAAATTTTATTGAAATCTCTGCTGAACATGATCGAAACATAGGAAGTATAAGAGAAGAGCTGGTTGGAAGATGTGAGAAACAAGAGGCAGATCCACTATACAATAGAAATGAGATTCCCCAGATAGCAATTGTTGGTAAACCAAACGCCGGAAAATCTACACTTATCAACTCATTGGCAGAGAATGAAGTAGCTATGGTTAGTGAGATTCCTGGAACTACTCGTGATACAGTCAATCTAAGTATAGTGAATGATTCAAAAAATTACTTATTCATTGATACTGCTGGACTAAGAAGAAAATCTAAAGTAAATGAAGACATTGAATACTATTCTACTAGTAGAGCTGTGGATTCAATCGAAAGATGTGACATTGTTATCCTGATAATAGACGCACAACATGGGCCAACTAAACAGGACTTGAAAATTGCAAGCTTAATTAAAAAAAATAATAAGGGTATTATTATCGCTGTAAATAAATCTGATTTGATTCCACAAAAACTTAAGAATGAAGCTATGATTAAAAAAAGTTTATTTGAGATGCTTACGGAAATAAATTATGCATTAGTCGTAGTTATTTCGGCTCTAAAAGCTAAAAATATACAAAAAATTTATGATTTGATTGATAATATATATGAATCTCAAAAAAGTAAAATTAATACTAACAATTTGAATAAGTATTTAAAATCTTTAATTCTTAGATCAACAGCACCAGTCAACAAAGGCAGGAGACTTAAAATGTATTATGCAACTCAGTCTAAGGGAGACATTCCTTCTTTTGTATTATTTTGCAACTTTGCAAAAGGGATACCCAATACATATAGAAGGTTTATTGAGAAATCTATCAGAAACGAATTTGAGCTAGATGGCATAAGTATTAAAGTTGCGTATAGGACATCAAGAAAAGAGTAGTTTAAGTGTACCCAAAATCTTAGAAGCGATAATTCTTGAATCATATGAATTTACAGCCTTCTTTCGAGCTTCAAATGACATCTTTAGCCTAAGCTCTTCATCTTCTATTAGTTCTAATATTGAATCAATTACACTGCTATCATCCAAGTTAAACGAGTACCCATTGACTTTATTGTCTATAGCCTCACCTATGCCGCCTATGTTGTATCCTAATACAGGTTTCCCTAAAGCCATTGACTCAATAACAACTCTAGGGAAAGGATCTTCATACATTGAAGGAATAAAAAAAATATCAAAATCTGAGATATAAGCCTCCACTTTATCTGTATAACCGGTAAAAATAAACTTGTCTTCTAGGTTTTCTTTCTTAACCATAGCTTTAAGCTTTGTCATTAAATTTTGTCCAAAATAGTAAGGAGTGTCTCCAACCAAAACAAATAGGCAATCTTTTTTGTATTTTTTACATACATCAATACCCAATTGAACGAAATGCTCAAAGTTTTTTCTTGGAACAACTCTACCAGCAGTACCGATTATAATCTTTTCCTTGCTGATATTAAACTTCTCTCTTAACTCCCTTAAGACAGTTGTGGGATTAAATTCCTCAGTATCTATACCGTTATTTATAACCTTACATTTCTCTTTGATTTTAAATTGAGACATTGTTGACTTCGAAACACATATAATTTTTTTTACCGAATTAAATGTAGAAAAAAAATTAATCAAATAAGATAAAAAAATATTTTTTTGGTAATTCCTGACGTGCCACACAACCTTAATTGAATAGATGCTACCTAAAGTTGCACCAAAGAACTTGGCTAGCGTTCCATTACAATAAATAACATCAATTTTATTTCTAACTAACTCTTTCTTAAAATCAAACAAAAGATAAATTAGCCTGAACACATTTATTATGATGTCTAAAGGTAAAATTGAGAATTTTTTTCCTTGAAATTGAAAATTCTGTCTTTTTAAATTTTCAGGAAAATTATTGTTAACAATTTGATTTACTTTTAGATTATCTTTTTCTATATTTTTAGAAAAAACTTTCTTTTCAGGAATTAAAGTACTTACATTGAACTCTTCATAATCAAAATGCTTAAGAAGATAATACAAACTTCTGCCGGGTCCGCCATCCCTAATAGAGTGGTTTATAAATAAAATATTTTTCATAAAAACAAAATAACATATTTTTCTTTCTATTCTTCATTAATCACCAATAATTTTATAGCTACTTGACAAATATAGTAATTATAAGAGAATACATGTTATAAAATTATGAAAAAATCTAAGTATATTTGGTTCAATGGAAAATTTGTTAGCTGGGACAAAGCAACAACCCATGTTTTAAGTCATGGTCTTCATTATGGGTCAGGAATTTTTGAAGGAATAAGAGCCTATTCCAACAAGAATAAGGATTCATATATTTTTCGTCTCAAAGATCATTACGATCGTTTTTATAATTCAGCTAAGGTTTCACTAATAAAGCTGCCCTACTCTCAAAAAAAATTAGAACAAGCAACTATAGACTTAGTAAAAAAAAATAATTTAAAAGACTGCTACATAAGGCCATTAGCTTTTATTGGTGATGGTTCAATTGGAATAAATCCAGGTAATAATAAAATCAATGTAATAATAGCAGCTTTTGAATGGGGTACATATTTAGGTAAAAGTGGCATCTCAAATGGTATAAGAGCTAAGATTTCATCTTTTGCCAGAATGGGCGTTAATTCTTTTATGACAAAATCTAAAATCTCTGGAAATTATATTAATTCTGTATTTGCAAAAAGAGAAGCTATTCAACTTGGTTATGACGAAGCATTGATGTTAGATAATGATGGTTATATTTCCGAAGGAACTGGAGAAAATATCTATATAGTTAGAAATGGACTAATAAAGACTACTCCTATAACAACTGTATTAGAAGGTATAACTAGAGACTGTGTATTTAATGTTGCTTCAGACTATGGAATAACAATAAAAGAACAAAGATTTACAAGAGATGAGTTATATATTGCTGATGAAGTTTTTCTCTCTGGAACTGCTGCTGAGATTACTCCTGTTAGAGAGGTTGATGATAGAAAAGTCGGTAAAGGTAAGCCTGGTAAAATTACTAGGTTAATTCAAGATGAATATTCAAATATGGTAAAAGCTTCAAATAATAAATACTTAAAGTGGTTAACTAAGATTTAAATAGTTAATTAAGCTCCTAACTGCAAATCCTGTAGAACCAGGAGCGCACCAACCTCTATCCTTTTCTATATATGCTGGGCCAGCAATATCTATGTGAGACCAGGGAATTTTTTTATCTACAAAAAACTCTAGAAACATAGCTGCCGTTGTCGCTCCTCCATATCTAGTTGAGGCAGAATTTTTAACATCAGCAATCTGACTATCAATAGATGATCTTAATTCTTCATCTAATGGAAGTTGCCACATCTTTTCTCCTGACATTAAGGAGGCTTTCAGAAGTTTATCTTTTAATTTAATATTATTAGAGAACAAACCTGCTGTATAATTACCTAAAGCTACCATGCAAGCTCCTGTTAGAGTTGCTAAATCAACCATTTCATCAACTTTTAATCTATTTGCGTACTCAATTGCATCAGATAATACAACCCTACCTTCAGCGTCAGTATTTATGACCTCTATAGTCTTTCCAGATAGTCCCTTAACTACATCATCTGGCTTATAAGCATTTGGTCCGGGCATATTTTCTACAGCTGGTATTAAACCGTGTACCTCAATATTCTTAGGTTGCAAGCTTACAAGAGCCTTAAAAACACCTAAAACACAGCCTGCACCACCCATATCCATTTTCATTGTAAGCATATAATCTGCAGGTTTTAATGACAAACCTCCAGTATCGTAAGTCACTCCTTTTCCAATCAAAGCAATTTTTTTAGATTTGGTATTACGAACTTTTGATTTATATGTTAGATGAATAAACCTAGGCTCGTTAATACTCCCTTTGCCAACATCCCATACACCTAGCATCTTTTTCTTAATAATATCTTTTGTACCAAATATTTTGCATTGAATGTTTTTACCCTTACCAATAGCTTTAGCATGGCTAGCAAGTGCTGCTGGAGTAAGAGTTTGAGGAGGCTCATTGATTAGCTCTCTAGTTAAGTTCACACCAGAAAAAATGTTCTGTGCTTCTTTATTTATAGAATTGAATTGATTAGTAGTAATAAGTTCAAGATTAATTCCTACTTTTAATTGAGAAGAATTATCTTTTTTAGATTTATACTTATCAAAAGTATAAAATCCGTTATATAAACCTTGAATACAGAGACTGATAAGTTTTTTATCTATAGATACAGGAAATATGACTGACAAATCTTTAATTGTTTTTTTAGACTTAATTCTCGAATAAGTAATTGAAGAGAAAGCTTTGAAAACCATCTCCTCGTCTAGCTTGTTGGCTTCCCCTAAACCAATAAAATTAATATTAATAGCTTTATTTTTTGCTAAAATTTGAAAACTAGCCTTTTCCATAAAGGAATATTTAAACTCAGAAGATTTAAGTTCACGGAGAAAACTCACACCTAAATTAGATTCCAATTGTTTAAGATAATTCAAGCCTCCTTTAATCACCGGAATGAACAAAGTGGAAGATATTTTATTATTTGTAATTTTATATAAATTTATCATTTTTTTATTATAACTAATCTTAAATAAACTGTATAATTTAAGTTGTTTATTGCTGGACGTTTTATGGAAAATATTACTGATTACTATTTATCACTAATTGCTGGACTAGCTTCGTTCTTCTCCCCATGTATTTTGCCATTGTTTCCAATATATCTAAGTACTTTAGATGGCTCCATTGATGACTCAAGCAAGACAAATTATAAAATATTTTTGCGAAGTTTATTATTTGTTTTTTCTTTTTGTTCTGTGTTTGTACTCCTAGGTCTTTCTGCAACTTCTATAGGTGTCTTCTTGAATCTGAACAAGTTTCTTTTGTTGAAAGTATCAGGTGTCATGATAATTTTCTTTGGAGTTTTGAATTTATTTTATTATAAATTCCAGGCCTTGAATAGAAATTTTAATTTAATATCCTCATCATCAGCCAAGCCTGTAATGCTAGGACTTTGTTTTGGGCTAGCTTGGACACCCTGTGTTGGACCTATTCTTGCAAGTATAATCACTTATTCTAGTATTGAAAAAGACTATTCTCACTCTTTTACCATGCTTGCACTTTATTCATTGGGGCTTGGATTGCCTTTTATTCTAGGTAGCTTTGGTATTAGAAAGATATTTCTATCCTTTAAAAATAGTATCTTTTTCACTAAATTTTATTCGCCAATTATGGGAATTATATTAATTTTGTTTGGATATCTGGTCTATAATAATAAAATTTATATATTAACAATATATGTTCAAAAAATGCTAAAAAATTGGGAGTAATTCTTAATTAAAAAACCTATTATTAATATTTCTTTTTAGGTATGATTATTGCTGTTACCTAATAGAAATAAGGAGCTTTGAATATGAGTAATGAAAAGGATTTAGAATTAAAACGCAAGGAAGCACTTGATTATCATTCAAGTTTTCCTAAAGGTAAAATTGAAACTAAGATTACAAAACCTAGTGAGACTGAAGAGCAATTGTCTCTTGCTTATTCTCCTTGGGTTGCCGAACCTTGTAAGGAAATTCATGCCGATGTAGAAAAAGTATACGAATATACAAATAAAGGAAATCTAGTAGCAGTTATATCAAACGGTACTGCTGTTCTTGGTTTAGGAGACTTGGGTCCCGAGGCAAGTAAGCCAGTGATGGAAGGAAAGGCTGTGTTGTTTAAAAGGTTTGCTCAAGTAGATGCGTTTGACATAGAAATTAAAACAACTGACATTGAAGAAATTATAAGAACTGTTGAATTATTAGAGCCAACATTTGGCGGAATTAATCTTGAAGATATCAAAGCTCCAGAATGTTTTAGAATAGAAGATGAGTTGAAGGCAAAAATGAATATTCCAGTTTTTCATGATGATCAACATGGGACAGCAATTATTTCTGGTGCAGGACTAGTTAATGCAGTGGAAATTACTAGAAGGAAAATGTCTGAAATTAAAATAAATATAAATGGTGCGGGTGCTTCAGCTATCTCATGCGCAAGATTGTTCGTAACTCTAGGAGCTAATCCAAAGAATATATTGATGTGTGATAGTAAAGGCGTTATATACAAAGGTAGAGACGGGTTAAACAAACAGAAAGAAGAGTTTGCAGTTGAAACAGAATGTCGAACATTGGCGGATACATTTAAAGGTGGCGACGTTTTTATTGGTCTTTCAATAGGAAATGTTGTTTCAAAAGAAATGATTCAAGAAATGAATGATAATCCAATTATTTTTGCAATGGCAAACCCCGATCCTGAAATTTCACCTGAAGATGCATTCGATGCACGAAAAGACATTATAATGGCAACTGGAAGGACAGATTATCCTAACCAAGTTAACAACGTGCTTGGTTTTCCATTTATATTTAGAGGCGCTCTTGATGTTGCAGCAACTGACATAAATGAAGAAATGAAGGTTGCAGCATCTATTGCATTAGCGAAGCTAGCTAAACTAGGAGCTGGTCCTGAAATAGCAAAAAAACACAATAGAGACAAGCTTGTTTTTGGAAAAGAGTACATTGTTCCATCCCCTTTTGATCCTAGAATACTTGTTTGGGAATCCTATGCTGTGGCTAAAGCAGCGATTGAAACGGGAGTAGCAAGAAAAAAGATAGACCTTGAAGAATATAAATCAAGATTAGAAAAAATGGCAGGTGTAGAGCCCCAAACTTTCTAAAAATGAGCTCTGTATTCAAATTTCTTTTTATTCTTTTTATTCTTTTTGGTTTTCCAGTCTTATCTTCTGAAAATAAGATATCTTCAAAGATTCCAGTAAAATTAGATAAACGTTTTATCCCTATTAACAAAGAAATCATTCTTTCGCAAAAAATGACTATTATTGATGGAAATAAAAATTCTGAAATTATAATTTTAGATAATTTTGATGGACTAAATATTGTAAATTTTTGGGCGTCTTGGTGTGGACCATGTATAGCGGAGATTTCTGAGCTTAATAAATTCCAAGAAAATATTTATTCTAACAACTTAAACGTGAATCTTGTTGGGATTAATATTTTTGATAAAAAGAAAGATGCAATTGAATTCTATATCAAATATAAGCCCTTTTTTAGAACTATCTTTGATAATGACAATACTATATCTGTTAAATTTAGTGTGATGGGAGTACCTGAAACATATTTTGTAAAAGATAATAAAATTCTATTTAAATATATGGGTAAGATTAATCAAGAAATTCTAGAAAGAGGAATCGATGAAAGTAGTAAATATTAAGTTAATTTTTTTATTAATTATTTTAATCTTGCCTCTATATAATTCTGTAGCTGAAAATAAAGTTTACGATATATCAAATGAACTAATGTGCCCTGTTTGTCAGGGGCAAACAGTTGCTGAATCGAACTCTCAGTTAGCACTATCCATGAAAGAAGTTGTAAGAATTAAAGTATCTGAGGGGAAGTCTAAAGAGGAGATATTGGATTACTTCATTCTTCAGTATGGTGATACTATTCTTGCTAAACCACCGATTAGGGGTTTTAATTTATTATTATGGATTTTACCACCAGGAATATTAGTTTTGTCGATTCTTCTTTGGATAATTAGAGTCAAAAGGAATAATAAAAATAGAAATAAATGAGAAAAAATGTTTTAACTAACAAAGAAATGGATAGAATCAACTATGATCTTATTGGTTTTTCAAAATCAGAATTTCTAAAAAATGAGATAAATGAAGCTTTTTTTTTATGGAACCAGAATGAATTTTTTACGAAAGAATTTAATGAAATAAGTGAAAAAGATCCGAACTACTTAAAGTTTTTAGATTGGTTTATTTATGACTACAATTTAATTACTACTGAAAAATCCTTAGCTTCTATGTATTTTGAGGACAATAAAGAAAAGATTCCATCTTCAATATTAAATTCATACAGAAGCATATTTAAATATGAAAGGATTAATGATAAAAATTATAAAATTAAAGATATCATTAAAAATACAGAATCTAGTATTCTTATTGAAGATTCTTTTCCTGAGGAATCAATACTATTGTCTATGAGAATTATTGAGGAGAAAGATGAAAAAAGTTGCATAAAGATTGGTCACATTGTTGCTTATAACAAAGAATACAAGGAAATTATATACGATACTTTAACTAAGATTTTTAAAAAAACTAAGAATACACCTTATATCATTTGCAAGAACTACTTCTATGTTATCGAGAAAGACATTAACAAAATGATATCTCAAATTCATGCTAAGAATAACGAGGCTGTAAATAAAGAAAAGATTGAACATAAAGTCTTAGATTATGTATCAGTTCTGAACAAGATTAAAGAAGATAAAAAATTAAAACTTGTCTTTGAAGAGTTGAATAAACACTCTTTATTTAACTATTATGATGAGATTAAAAATGAATTTGGAAGCATAGAACTATATAAAAATAAAATCATATTTAATAATTTTAAAGAGTTAGTTTTAAATAAATATATTGCAAAATTTAAGAATGATATATCAGAAGTTATTGAAAATGATGAAATTTCAGAAGTCTGGCTAAATACTAAATTATCCTTATTTGATAATAAATCACCACTAGAAGCGAGTAAATATAAGAAATACAAGAAGAAAATAGAAGAAGTATTGAAAGATATAGATCTAATACATGAAAGTAGATTATCTGAAGATGAGCCTGGTATGGACCCTAACTACATAAGAGAAAGGCTTAATATAAACTAAATTAGTCAAAGTAAGCTTCGAAGGCCTTGCTGTGTTTAAAAATATAGTTTCCATTATCTTTATATATAATCAAAATAGGAATATCGTTTTGATATAAATTCTTGGAAAAAATGGTGTAATCAACTAAGTTTAAAGTATTAGAAAGTATTGAATTATTAACAGGAGAGTCAGAAGCAACAATAACAAAGAAATCATTGTTCAAAGAAATCTGATTTTTTTTCAGATTAATATTATATGTCCTTATCTTATCATTAGAGTTTACTAAGTAGGAGTAACTATCTAACTTCCTAATACTAATACCAACCCTTTCAATAGCATCGGAGGTTTTTTTATCAAAGGTGTTAGTGATACTGTCAAAGTTTCTTGAATATACAGTATTACCAAATTTTATATAATAGGAATTATAATTTTTACTTTCTAATAAGAATTTAATATTTTGCACCAATATACCATCAAGTAAGGAGTCAAAAGAAAGTCTTATGCAAGAATATTTTTTTGAAAAGACATTAGTAATTTTGATATCAATATTAGAAAGATTCATACATTTTTCAAACAACTTACTGTTTAACATGGGGCGAACTTTCTCAATAGTAGAAACAGTGTACAGTAGTGAGAAGGTTGTAGGATCAAAAGCTTTCTTAGTTATCTCATTATAATCTTTCATTAAGTTGAAAGCATCAACAAACAAGTCAGGGGCAGATATCTCTGAGTTTTTCTCTAATTCATTAAATTTCCTTAAAAAAGAGCTTGTTTCCGGATCCAAAATAGCTTCAATATATCGTAATTTTTTTTTAATTTTTTTGAAGGTTTCTTTTTGATCATCTTCGGAATCAATAATAACTGTTAAGGAACCACCAAGTAAGTTATAATCTTTCTTGTTTAAAGTGGTCGAAAAGGAAGAGTTGATTGTTAGGGAAAATAAAATAATAATTATATAAAATCTAAACATAACATTGTAGGCAAAAATTGATTAAAAAAAAATTTATTAAATCTATAGAAATTATACCTTCAAGGTACAAAATTGATAATTTATTATTAAATCAAATCCTTAAGTCTAATAAATCGTTCGATTTATTAGACATAGCATGTGCACCTATGGCCAACTTAAGAATTTCACCAATTTCATATGCTCATAAACTAATATTAAAGGGAATTAATCCTAAAAAAATGATAATAAACTTTTCTACCAGAGACAAAAATACGCTAGCCTTACAAAGCGAAATACTTGGTGCTGCTAGTATGGGTATATCTAATCTACTATTAGTAAAAGGTGATCCAATATCAATAGGGAATAGCAGAAAATCGAAGGAAGTTTTTGAATTAAAAACAAATGAATTAATATCGCTAGTGAATAATTTAAATAAAGGCATAGACTATTCTGGGAATTTAATAAATTTTAATCCTAAATTTACTATAGGATCTACTTTAAATATTGATCTACCACTCAAGAATATCCAGAGAACTTTAATAAAGAGAGAAAAAATAGGATCAGACTTCCTAATAACTCAACCACTATACTCAGAAGAGGATTTTGCTAATCTTAGTAAGCTCTCAAAGTTTTCCAAATGTAAAATATTTGCTGGGATTTTTCCTATAAAAAATAAAAAAACTTTTAAGAATCTTAACAGTAAAATAGATGGTATAAATAGGAACAATATACTCTTTGATGAACTAAAAAAGTCTGATGAAAAAGATTTTCTAAAAATTTCATCTAAATATTTAATTAAACTTTTAAAAAAGTATAAAAAAGACCTTCATGGAGTTCATATAATGACAGCTGGGGATATATCGTTAGCATCAAAGATATCAAATGAAGTTTAATGCCAGATACAAAAAAAACATTTGATTCAATCTCGAAAAATTATGATCTTATTAATCAACTTATAAGCTTTGGTCTTCATAAAAAATGGAAAAATGATTTTATAAATTTAATTAATTTTCATGGTGAGGTCATTGACTTGGCTACAGGAACCGGTGACATTGCCATATCAATTAAAGAAAAATTCCCAGATGTGAAAGTTGTGGGATATGATCCAAGTAGTATGATGCTTGAAATTGCTAAGAAGAAAAATTCAGATAATACAATATGCTTTAAAAAAGGTTTTTGTGAAGAAATGCCTTTTTTAGATTCAAGTTTTAACTTTGCCACAATTACTTTTGGTATTAGAAATACAAAGTCTATAGCTAATAGTTTAAGTGAAATAAAAAGAGTATTAAAAAAAGATGGAGTTCTTATGATTATGGAATTTTCAAAATCTGAGAACTTCTTAATTAAAAACTTATACAACATATATTTAAATTATATAATTCCTTTTATAGGCTTCTTGTTCTCTAAATATGATGAATATAAATATCTTGCTAATTCAATAGAGTCTTTTTATTCTAAAGATGAAATGAATCTGGTTTTAAGTAAAAGCGGTTTCACTGTTAATAAGAATGTTCAATACAACTTTGGATTAGTAACTATCTATATTGCTACTAAAAGTTAAATCTTAAAAGTCTCTAGAATTTGATCTTGATAATGTCTCACAGTAGCTTCCTCTAAGTAGTAATGAGGAGCAGTTAAAATTGGAAAAGACAAAATCTTTTGATATTCCATAATCTTTTCTTTTGCCTCTTCTCTTGACCCACAAATAGCAAAATCAGCAACCATTTCATCTGACACATTCTTTATAATTTCTTCTTTGTTATTATTATATTTCTTTTTATTGTTAGAATCAAAGAAAGCATTCCTAATCTTCTCTACATTTTTTTCATAACCCAAATCTATAAAAGGTTTAGAGTAAGCTTTAACCGTGGCATAGAAGGCAATCGTACCCTTAGCATCTTCAATTGCTTTCTTCTTATCCTCATTTATTGAACAGCATACAATTGAAGTTATTTTTGCATTTGAATCATTTTTTTTAAAATATGGAACTATATCATTTTTTAGATAATCCATAGAGCATACAACATGCCCAATATAGCCATCAAAGATTTCACTTGATAAATTAGTCATCTTTGGGCCTATACCTCCTAAATATAGCGGTATTTGCTTTCTAAAAGGTTCAAAGGGTCTTCTAAATGATTGGATTGATAAATCATAGAATTCATCTTTATATATCAAATCTGAACGATTAAGTAGAGACTCTTCTATTTTTCTAAATAATTGATAAAAACTTCCCATTCTCTCTGTAGGTTTGTCAAAGAGAGGTGAGTTATGCCACTTACGATTTGTATTAATAGCTCCGGAACCTAAACCTAAGATTAGTCTTCCATTTGATATTTCATCTATATCGTGAGCTGATATAACTGTTACAAGAGGACTTCTAGTAAAAGCAAGCGTAACAGCTGATCCCAAGTTTATAGTGCTTGTTATAGATGAAAGATAGCTTAGTTGTTCGAAAGAACTTCTATATAGCTCTGTAACCCAAAGAGAATGGAAACCATTTTTCTCTGCTTTTTGAGAAACATATTTCAAATTTTCGAAAGAACTGGGGTCCAGAATTAACCCAATATTATTTGTCATTTATTCCACCTTTTTTGAATCAACTACTTTTTCATCAACTAATTCGGGGGAATCAATTTTAGACTTATCTTGGAATGGGACTTGCATTCCAACCAACTCAATCAAAGAAATGGGTGCAGCGTCACCTCTTCTAAAATTCAGCTTAACTATTCTAGTATAACCACCCGGTCTTTCACAGAAAGAAGGGGCTATTTCTTCAAATAATTTTTTTAGGACATCCTTATCTTTTATTTTCGTATTTACTAATCTTCTAGAGTGGACAGAGTCTGTTTTAGCTGTTGTGATAATTTTCTCACTAAATCTTTTTAGCTCTTTAATTTTAACATCTGTTGAAGTTATTCTTCCATGCCTAAACAATTCTGTACAAAGATTTCTCAATACTGATAATCTGTGTTCTGTCTTTAATCCTAATTTTCCTTTTCTAACTCTATGTCGCATAAAACTAACCTACAACTTCACTTACTTCTGTTTCCTCTTTTTTCTTTCTTTGCTCAAAATATAAATCTCTATTAATGTCCTCGCCTAATTTTAAAGAAAATGAAGCAACTACATCTCTTACTTCATATAAAGAACGTTTACCAAAATTTTCTAGATTTAATAAATCGTCTTCACCCAATTGGATCAAATCTCCTAAGAATTTAATATTGGCTTTGCTTAAACAATTCAAAGAACGTGCAGAAAAATCTAAATCTTCTACTTTTGAAAATAACACATCCTCTCCACCTGTGATTTCTTCTTTAATATCTTCAACTACTGGTATGGCATCAATTTCTTCTTCGTTAAAATTAATAAATACTGATATTTGTTCTTTTATTATCTTTGAGGAATAAGCAACTGCGTCTTCTGGTGTGATTGTTCCGTTCGTCCAAACTTCAAATGTTAGTTTTTCAAAGTCTGTTCTTCTTCCAACTCTAGCACTTGTTACTCCATAGTTAACTTTAACTATAGGTGAATATATTGCATCTAACTGAATTTCACCAATTGCATGATCCACTGTTTCTTCTCTAGCTTCTACGGGTACATAACCTCTCCCCATTTCTATAGTTAAGTGCATATCTAACTTAGCGCCTTCAGACAATGTGGCAATATACTGATCAGGATCAACAATTTCAACATTTTGATTAACTTCAATATCAGAAGCTTTAATTTGACCTTCGCCTGAAACACTTAAGGAAACTTCTTGTTTTTCATAAGTATGCATTTTTAATTTTAATTGTTTAAGATTTAATATTATCTCAGTAACATCTTCTGTTACTCCTGGGATAGTAGAGAACTCGTGCATAACACCATCTATCTTAACTCTTGTTATTGCTGGCCCTTGAATCGATGACAGCAGAACCCTTCTTAATGTATTACCAATAGTAACACCATACCCTTTTTCTAATGGTTGACATGTAAATTTGGCGTAATTATCAGCTTTTGACTTTTGGTCTACCTGAATAGATTTAGGTCTATGGAGACCAAGCCAGTTTTTCTGAAATTCCATTTATTTCTCCTATAATTTTGAGTAAAACTCAATAATTAATTGCTCATCGACAGGCTGTTTAAAATCCTCTCTGTTTGGTAATCTTTTAATAATACCTTCTAATTTTTCAGAATTTAGCTCTAACCAATCAGCTACGCCTCTTCTTGCAACTGATTCAATCGAACTTTTAACCCTTATATTATCTCTAATTTTTTCCTTTAACTCAATACGGTCGTTTAAAGAAACTATAAAGGAAGGAATATCCACCTTTTTACCATTAACCAATATGTGACCATGGTTAACATATTGCCTTGCTTCACTTCTAGAGCTAAGCATTCCAAGTCTATAAACAACATTATCAAGTCTTCTCTCAAGATTAGAAATTAAGTTATGACCTGTAACACCATTTTCTTTGGCAGCTTTTATGTAATTATTCCTAAATTGCTTCTCTGTAAGTCCAAAAATCCTTTTTAATTTTTGCTTTTCTCTTAATCTGACCGCATATTCAGAATATTTTTGTCTGAAATTAGACTGTGACTGTCCTGGTTTAACATCAAGACGTCTAGCAGCCTTATCAGTATAAGATCTGTCGCCTTTTAAGAAAAGCTCTTGGCCTTCCCTTCTTGATAGTTTTGTTGTTGGTCCTGTATATCTAGACAATTTATACCTCTTAAACTCTTCTCTTAGCCGGTGGTCTACAACCATTGTGCGGCAAAGGAGTAACATCTTTTATTGAACTTACTTTGATTCCTGCATTTTGTATTGATCTTATAGCTGTTTCACGCCCTGGTCCTGGTCCTTTAACAAAAACCGATATGGTTTTCATGCCAAATTCTAGTGCTTTTTTTGCTGCATCTTCTGCTGCCATTTGGGCTGCAAAAGGCGTTCCTTTTCTCGTGCCTTTAAAACCTTTTTTTCCAGCAGCTCCCCATGATAAAACATTTCCTGATTCATCGGTGATAGTAATTATTGTGTTGTTAAAAGTGGCTTGAATATGAGCCTGTCCTGACTCAACAAATTTTTTTACTTTTTTGGTTTTTTTAACTTTTTTCAATTTATAAATACTCCAAAATTTATTTAGCTGCTAGCTTTTTCTTGGCAATAGCAAGGCCTTTCTTACCTCTTCTAGTTCTTGCATTAGATTTAGTCCTTTGGCCCCTAGAAGGTAACTTTTTTCTATGTCTGATTCCTCTATATGAATTAATATCAGATAGTCTTTTAATATTATTTTGAACTTCAACTCTTAGTTCGCCTTCAACTAAACAATCACTTTCAATATATTGTCTAATTTTAGAAACATCAGAGTCTGTCAGGTCTTTTGTTTTAGTAGTTGGATTAATATTTGCACTTGTTAGTATATCTTTTGATACTTTAGGGCCCACACCATATATATAAGTTAAAGAGACATCGACTCTTTTGTTATCTGGTATATCTACTCCTGCAATTCTAGGCATAATCTCTCCAATAAAAAGATATTATTATATCTTATAAACTCACTTCAATCTATAGGTTATTCTTCCTTTTGTCAAATCATAAGGAGAAACCTCAACTTTGACCTTATCACCAGGTAGGATTCTAATAAAATGTGTTCTCATCTTACCTGAAACATATGCAAGTATTTTGTGTTCATTTTCAAGTTCAACTTTAAACATAGCATTAGGTAATGCCTCTAAAATTGTTCCTTCTAACTCTATTCTATCTTCTTTTGCCATATTTATTTAGTTAAATTAACTGGTCCTTTTTTAGTTATTGCGATTGTGTGTTCGAAATGTGCAGATAGGCTACCATCTTTAGTAACAACAGTCCAATTGTCATCAGATACTTTAACATCTGGTGTTCCAATATTAACCATAGGCTCTATTGCTATCACCAAGCCTTCGACAAGATCAAGGGACTTTTCTCTCTTCTCAGATTCTAAAACAAAATTAGGTACCTGAGGATCTTCATGAAGATTTCTTCCAATCCCATGTCCAACATATGACCTAACTATAGAGAAATTGTTTTCTTCAACATAATCCTGGATTACTTTAGAAATATCATAAAGCTTATTGCCTACAACAGCTTTCTCAATTCCTATCTGTAACGATTTCTTTGTTACATCAATAAGCTTTTGGCTCACATTATCAAGGTCCCCAACACCAAAGGTAAAAGCAGAATCAGCATAAAAACCGTCCTTAAAGACACCAAAATCAATTCCTATTATATCACCCTTTTTCAAAATTCTATTTTTTGAAGGAATACCATGAACAACTTCATCATTAATTGATGCACAGATTGATCCAGGGAAATCTTGATATCCTTTAAATGCTGGTTTGAAACCTTTAGAAAGAGTATATTCTTCTGCAACCTTATCCAACTCCCATGTTGATACACCTGGCTCGACTAGTTTAGATAGAACTTCGTGAACTTGTGAAATAATCGCACCACAACTATTCATTCGTTCGATATTTTTATTATTTTTTAATTGTATTGCCATAATCTCTAATTTAAAGCTTTGAATATGTTTTCCGAAACAATTTCGACGGAATCATCACCCTTTATTTCAACTAATATATCTAAATTTCTATAATATTCTTTTATAGGCAAGGTCTGATTCTTGTAAACTTCTAATCGATTCTTAATAGTTTCCTCATTATCATCACTTCGACCTCTTAAAAGTAGCCTTTCTATAAGAACAGAGTCGTCAACCTCTAAGGAAACAACATTATCTACTTTTAGGCTATTAGCTTTAAGCATTTCATCTAATGCATGAGCTTGAGATATTGTTCGTGGAAATCCATCCAGAAGGAAACCTTTACCAGAGGATTCGGAAGTAATTTTATTCTTAATCATCCCAATAATTAGCTCATCAGTAACTAATTCTCCAGCTTCCATAAATTTTTTAGCCATTAATCCTAACTCTGATTCTCTAGCTACTTCCTCTCGCAATATATCACCAGTAGATAGATGGAGAAGATTCAACTTATCCTTTAGGGCGTCAGCCTGAGTTCCTTTTCCCGCTCCTGGGGGTCCAAATAAAACTAAAATCATTTTTTCACCTCAAATTAAACCTGCTAGGTTCTTTTTTTGTTTTCTTTCCGTTCATCTGATCATAGTTAGATGAAATTAAGAAAGATTCAATCTGCTGAATTGTATCTAAAGTAACACCTATAACAATTAAAAGAGATGTGCCACCGAAATAGAAAGGCAAGCTAAAAGGTTTAGCATTTAATATTGCAGGAATTATACAGACAATTGCAAGGTAAATAGCACCAATAACTGTAAGTTTAGACATTATTATCTTAATATAATCTGTTGTATTTTTCCCAGGTCTAATTCCAGGTATAAAAGCTCCACCTTTTTTAAGATTTTCAGACATCTCGTCAGGCTTGATAACCATCCCTGTATAAAAAAAAGTAAAGAATATAACTAATATAGCAAAGACTGAATTATAAAAGAAACTACTATTCAGAAATGTCTGAGCAAAATTATTTACACTTGGTACATCAACATAATTAAAAACTGTTAGTGGAAGAAGCAGGATTGATGAAGCAAATATTGGAGGGATAACTCCAGCAGGGTTTATCTTTAATGGTAAGTGTGAAGATTGGCCAGAAAAAATTTTTCTACCTTTAGTTTTTTGTGGGTACTGAATAGGTATTTTTCTAAAAGATCTTTCAACAAAAACTATAGAATAAAGAATGAAAAGCATTATCACGAGAAACAGAATTACGGTTAAAACATTAAGTTGCCCAATTTTTACAAAATTAAATAAATTACCTGTTGCACTAGGTATTCCTGCAATGATAGAAGTAGCAATTATTAATGACAACCCGTTACCAATACCATTATTTGTTATTTGCTCGCCCAACCACATTACAAAGAAAGTTCCAGCTGTAAGTGTAATAATAGTAAGAATAAAGAAACTCGTTCCTGGATTAAATACAATTTCTGCACCTGTACCTAAGCCAGTTTGTAGCGCAGTAACAAGAAGTGATCCTTGAAAAAAACAAATTAATATTGTTAAATAACGCGAATATTGAGCAATCTTCTTTTTACCTAGTTGATCTTTTTGCATTTCCTCTAATTTAGGAAAAGTTTTGGTTACTAAAGACATAACGATTGATGATGTGATATATGGCATAACTCCCAGAGCAAATATTGAAGCTCTTTCAAATGCTCCACCCGAGAATAAATTGATAATATCAAAAAAAGACTTACCTTGACTCGTAAAAACCTTGAGTATTTCTTGAGAATCAACACCAGGTACCGGAACAAAAACTCCGAACCTGTAAATAATAAGTATTAATAATGTATATAGAATTCTTTTATTTAGTTCAGGAATCTTAGGTACAGTATCCATATTATTAAACTATCTTTATACTGCCACCTGCAGATTTGATTTTTTCCGTAGCTGATTTTGAAAAATGATTAGCTGAGATTTCATACTTTTTATCAAAATCACCATTACCTAAAATCTTCACGGGCTTGTTTCCGTCTATTAGACCAATCTTAATTAATGATTCAACATCTATTTTTTCAAGATTTTCGATTTTATTCAAAGTACCAACATTAATTACATCATATTCTTTTCTATTATAATTAGTAAAACCTCTTTTAGGAGTTCTTAAAACAAAGCTTGACTGGCCACCTTCAAAAAGGATTGGAACACCACCGCCAGATCTTGAATTCTGACCTTTATGTCCTCTACCAGCTGTCTTACCTTTTGACCCCGGCCCTCTTCCAACTCTAGTTCTATTTTTTTTATTCTTAGTTTTAACCAATTCATTAAGCATTAACTTCACCTTCTGCCTTATTTCTATAATACTGTTTTGGTAAATCTAAATCTTCTTGCTTCTTACCATGAGTAGCTGCAGTTTTTGCAGGATCATTTAATTGCTTCAAACATTCAATTGTTGCATTTACAACATTAATAGGATTCCTCGATCCTAATGACTTTGTTAAAACATCTTTAATTCCAGCTAACTCTAAAACTGACCTTACGGCTCCACCAGCGATAACCCCAGTACCTGAACTTGCAGGTCTTATCATTACCTGACTTGTTAAGTGTTTAGCATACACTTCATGACTAATAGTTCTTCCGTTTAAACTTATTTCAATTAGATTTTTTTTTGCTTTGTCTATGCCTTTCCGTATAGCATCAGGTACCTCGTTGGACTTGCCAAGACCTGCACCAACTTTATCCTTACTATTTCCAATCACCACTAATGCAGTAAAATGGAAATTCTTTCCACCTTTTGTTGTTTTTGCAACTCTTCTTATATGGACAATTTTTTCTGCAAAATCTTTATCTAAACTATTCCTCGAATTATTATTTTTCAAAATTACACTCCAAATTAAAAATTTAATCCTTTACTTCTTAGTTCGTCTGCAATTATCTTTATTCTTCCATGGAACTTATATCCACTTTTATCAAAAACTAACTTTTTTATTCCTAATGTCTCAGCTTTCTTAGCTATTTCATTTACTATATCAGAGCTATCAGTTTTTAAGGTTGAAACTGAGATCAATGTATTTCCACTTTTATCATCTACCAAGTTTACATACAAGTTTTTTAAAGACTTGAATATATACAGCCTTGGAACAGAGCTTGTCCCTGAAATATTTTTTCTATTTCTTTTGTGACGAGTAATTCTTAATTTATTTTTATCTATTGGTTTTATCATTACTTAGCACCTTTTCCGCCAGCGGCTTTCCCTGCTTTTAATTTTACTACTTCTCCAGTATACCTAACACCTTTACCTTTATATCTTTCTGGTTTTCTTAGCTTTCGAATTCTTGCAGTTACTTCACCTACTAATTCTTTGTCAACTCCTGAAATCTTTAATAAAGTTCCTTTGTTTTCAACTTCAGCATTTATAGATTCTGGTAGATCAAAATTAACAGGATTTGAGTATCCAAGATTTAAGACTAGTTCATTTTTGGATTTAATATCACACTTATACCCTGTCCCAATTATATCTAAAGATTTTTGAAAACCTTCTTTAACACCTATGACCATATTGTTAACTAAAGATCTAGTGAGACCATGAAAAGCTTTTATTCTTTTCTCCTCACTATTTCTATTAACATTAATTTTTCCTGATTCTATGTTAAGAGTTATACCTTCAGGTATAAACCTTTGAAGAACACCTTTCGGTCCTGAGACTTTTACTATATTACCCTCCAAGACTACTTGAATATCTTCACTAAAAACAATTTCTTTATTCCCTATTCTTGACATAACTGCACCTATATAATACTACAGAGTATTTCTCCCCCGACTCCTATTTCCCTAGCTTTACTTCCAGTCATAACACCCTTTGATGTTGATATAATCGAAGTACCTAATCCACCTAAAATTCTAGGAATCTCTGTTTTGTTAACATAAACTCTAAGACCTGGTTTACTTATTCTTTTAAGTTCTTTTATAACCGATGTTCTTTTGTCCTTACTATATTTTAAATTAATTTTAATAAAGGAAAATTTATCTTTTGAAACTTTATCAAACGATTGTATAAAACCCTCCTCTTCGAGAATCTTTGCGATTTGAAGCTTAAACTTTGAATTAGGTATTTCGACAGCTTTATGCCTTGCATTTATTGCATTTCTAATTCTTGTTAACATATCTGAAATTGGGTCTGTAACCATAATTTTATCCTCTGGCTATAAACTAGCCTTTCTAACTCCTGGTATTAAGCCTTCACTTGCAAGTTTCCTAAATGCATTCCTACTCATACCAAACTTTCTAATAAATCCCCTAGCTCTTCCTGTTATTGGGCACCTATTGTATTCTCTTACCTTAAATTTCTGCTTCTTTTTTGCTTTCACAATCATTGATTTTTTTGCCATCTAAATACTCTCCTAACGCTTAAAGGGAAACCCTAATTTTTCTAATAAAATTTTAGACTGCGAGTCATCCTCGGCAGTTGTTACTATTGTCACATTAAGTCCCTTAACCTTTGTTGACTTAGTTGGATCAATTTCAGGAAAGACCAAATGGTCTTGAATACCTAAATTATAATTCCCATTTTTATCAAAAGCCTTATTGGATATTCCTCTGAAGTCTCTAACTCTTGGTAAAGCCAAGTTCACAAGTTTTGATAAAAATTCATACATTCTATCACCTCTTAGTGTAACTCTAGACCCAATTGGATAACCTTCTCTTAGTTTGAAACCAGCTTCTGATTTTTTTGCTTTTGTTACAACTGCTTTTTGGCCTGCAATCAAGGTTAGTTCATTACATGCTTCATCAATTATTTTAGTATCCTTACCTGCATCTGATATCTTTCCAAGTCCCATATTTAAGACAACCTTTACTATCTTAGGAACCTCCATCTTATTATTTAATTTTAAAGAGGTCATAATCGAAGGTATGGACTCTATATACAATTCTTTAATATTAGACATTTCCTATCACCTTTATGTTTGATATATGAATACCTTTTTCAATATTAACAATTCCACCACTTGGATTTTGTTGTGTTGGCTTTACATGTTTCTTTGCAATATTTATATTCTCTATGGTCACTCTATCAAGCTTAGTCGATACACTTGTTATTTTACCAACTTGTCCTTTATATTTGCCGGCTATAATTTTAGCATTTAGACCTTTCTTGGGTTTAAGTTTTAATTCTGACATCTAAATAACCTCCGGAGCTAAGGATATAATCTTCATAAACCCTCTATTTCTTAACTCTCTAGCAACAGGACCAAATATCCTAGTTCCAACAGGCTGGTTATCTTTGTTGATTAAGACAGCTGCATTATCATCAAATCTAATGTAGGACCCATCTGCTCTTCTTATTTCTTTTTTAGTCCTAACGATAACTGCTTGGAATATTTTTCCTTTTTCAACTTTTGAATTAGGAATAGCTGCTCTTATAGAAACTGTTACAACATCTCCTATACTCGCATAACGTCTATATGAACCACCTTTGAGCCTTATGACATTCAATTTTTTTGCGCCTGAATTATCAGCAGAAATTAATTGAGTTTCTGGTTGAATCATTGACTAGCTCCTTTCTCAACAACTTTAATTAAATTCCATCTTTTTGTTTTACTAATAGGCTTTGTTTCTATAGCCTCAATTATATCTCCGACTTCAGCGACCATTTT
>Ga0209630_10000453_pt1 | contig 46344 bp, 38 predicted proteins | sample COG_01_FD_184745 | JGI IMG/M metagenome (GOLD analysis project Ga0209630, IMG submission 184745) | Pelagic Microbial community sample from North Sea - COGITO 998_met_01 (SPAdes) (version 2) | ecosystem: Environmental > Aquatic > Marine > Neritic zone/Coastal water | place: Helgoland, sampling...
GTAAAGTTGGCGTCGTCGAACGCGAAGAGTGGGACGAAGAGAACGCTTTAATTGTCGCGTTAGTACCGATTTCCATGAGCGAAAGAGCCGACGTGGTGGGGTACTACTCTTCTTGGGTGTCCTCGTTTTCCGCGTGATGATTACAATTGTAGAGAGTGTAAATACTCACACATATAAAGAAAAGATGTAATAACAACAACAACAACGAAAAGTATTTGTCGCATTATTGACATGTGCAGCATTTACGTACGATTGAAACTACTAACTGTGCTATTGTTAACGTGAAAGAACTAAACTCTCTCTCTACTCCTCGACTACATAAAGACGAGACGCGGCGGTATTTGCTTGAAGAACAAACAAGCAATAACACACATTCTCACTCCTCCACCTCTCCGCCGCCGGCGGCGAACCCTCTCCCCGACTTCATCTTCGATCGCGAGAGCGCGAAACTCTTCTCGTCCTCCGTAATAATCTCCCCTGACTTCACCTTCTCTGCTATCTTCCTCTCGATGTCCTCTAACTTCCTCTCTCTCCCTGCTCTCAGCAACCCACCGGCGCTGGCGTATAACTCCCAAAACACCGTCTTCGCTTTCGGTTTCGTGCTGACCATTTTCACCACGTCCCCGGGTTTCAACCAATTCCTCTCGTTCCCGGAATAGTTCGCCTCGTGGTGCATCTTATACTTCTTCCTCTTTCTGACGTATTTCTTCCATTTCGGGTGTTTCACCAATCTCTCCACGATCACGGAGACGGTTCGTTCCATCTTCGTCGAGTGGACGACGCCGATTCTGGTTTGTGATTTCGACGGCGGTTTCACGAGAGGCGGTGGTGTCCTTCCGGAGACTTTCGTCACGATGGAACCCATGAGGCGTTTGAACTGTAACGACGTCATATTCGCAGTAGTATCAATACTACGAAACTTTGCTCCGCTTCTATAAAGGTATACAGTAGCGATAGCAAACGTAGTGCGACGAGTAGACCGATAGACTCGTACACTCGTCGTCGTCGCGTGCGTCCTCCTCCTCCCGTGAAAGGTACGCTTCTGATGAAGTGTTTTTAATGGAAAATTCGTCAGTTTTTACACCCGTGGTGTCTTTTCTCTCAGATAAGACAAACTTTGTACTCCTATCATCCGGTCTCTCTTTACGCGCTTTAAAAGAAGGCTTCTCGGCGTTAAAAGAGTTAAAAAGTCTTATTTTGATCGTCGATTTAACGTCGTCGTAATTCATCCACCGATGACGACGACTACAAAAGGAGAAGAGGAAGAAGAATCATCAGAGCAAGTGGTAACCCCGTGGGACGTGTCCGCCGGCGCCGATGGGAAAATCGATTACGCGAAACTGGTGCGAGAGTTTGGGTGCTCGGAAATCGACGAGAACTTAATCGAACGCATCGAAAGGTGCACGAAAACAAAAGCGCACCCGTTTTTACGCAGAGGCTTATTCTTCGCCCACAGAGAGCTCGATGAAATCGTCTCCGCGTACGAGAAAGGAGAGAAGTTTTATCTCTACACCGGACGAGGACCGTCGAGCGAAAGTTTACACCTGGGGCATCTGGTGCCGTTTCAATTCACCAAGTGGCTGCAAGACGCGTTTAAAGTCCCCTTAGTGATTCAGTTAACGGACGACGAGAAGTTTTTGTGGAAGGATTTACAGCTGGAAGATTGCAGAAGGCTGGCGAGGGAGAACGCGAAGGATATCGCGGCGTGCGGGTTCAATCCGGAGACGACGTTTATATTCGCGGACGCGAGTTACATGTGTTCGAGTTTTTACGTGAATATGGTGAAGATTGCCAAGTGCGTGACGTTTAATCAAGCGAAAGGGATATTTGGGTTCACCGGAGATTCGAATATCGGGCAGATTGGGTTTCCTCCGGTGCAAGCGGCGCCGAGTTTTCCGGATTGCTTTCCGCACATGTTCGGGATGAACAAGAAATCGTTGAAGTGTTTGATTCCGTGCGCGATTGACCAGGATCCGTATTTTAGAATGACTCGAGACGTGTCGCATAGGATTGGCGGGTATAAGCCAGCGCTCGTGGAGAGTCGATTTTTCCCGGCGTTAAAAGGTGAGAGCGGGAAGATGTCCGCGAGCGATCCGACGAGCGCCATTTACGTCACCGATACCGCCAAAGAGATTAAGAATAAGATTAACAAGCACGCGTTTAGTGGTGGAGGCGCGACGATCGAGGAGCAGAGAGAAAACGGAGCGAATTTAGAGGTAGACGTGCCGTGGAAGTGGTTGAACTTCTTTTTAGAAGACGACGAGAAATTAAAAGAGATTGGAGAGAAGTACGGAAGCGGAGAAATGTTAACCGGAGAGATTAAACAGATTTTAGTCGACGTGTTAACGCCGATGGTGGAAGAGCATCAGAAAAGGAGAGCGTTAGTGACCGACGAGGTATTAGATGTCTATTTCAACCCTACAAAAACACCGAAAGTGTTTTTAGATTTGTTTCGAGAGTACGAGGAGAAGGAGTTCGGTAAGTGGGAAAAGAAAAAAGGAGGTGGGGATTCCGAAAACGACGACTTGTGCGCGGCGTTGGAAGAAAAAATGAAACTGGAAGGCGCGACTGAAAACGAGGAAGGATGCGCAATTGGCGCGCCGAAGAGCGAAGATTGGTTGCGAATACGCAAAGAGAGAATGCAACGAGACGCCCCGACGGAAGGTTCGAAATCGGCGCTGAAGAAAGCGGCGAAAATCAAAGCGGCGGCGGAGAAGAAAGCAGCCGAAAAGGCGGCGAAAGCCGCCGCCAGAGGAGAAGCGGCGACGTGAAATAAGAATTGATAACACGGATAGATAGATAGATAGATGTGATTTTATGCTCATTACTAATAATATACAGCTCTTTCTTAGATACATATACACAAGAAGAAAAACGACTACTTCGCTGCTCAAATGTTACACTCGCCTTCCGTCGCCTCCGCGCACGTCTTCTCTTCCGTTCGCATCCGCCTCGCCTTCAACACGTCGCCTAAACTCGGCCGTCCGGTGATTTCCAATCGATACTTCGCCCAAACGTCGTACACTTTATTCGCCGCGGTCAATAACGCCGGAACTTTCGTAAACGAATACACCCACCCTAACCCAACGCATGAATACGCTTTCTCGAACACCTCCACGCCCGTCATGACGTTTCCTTTATACACGCCGTGTATCGTCGCCATGCCGGTTTCGTAACTTATTCCAGAGTTCTCCTCTGGTGAATACAAAGGGTCCGCTAAATCGACAAACGCGATTAATCCTTTCTCGTTCCGAGACTTTAAAAAGTTCACCTCTTTCACGCACAAAGGGCACTCGCCGTCGAATAAGAGTTTCAGGTCGTATTTTATTTGCTTCTGTTTCTTAAACTCCTCCTCCCGTTGCGACGACGACGACGATGAAAATGATGTCGACGTGGTCGCGAAAGAGAACGACGACGACGTTTTTGGTAATCTTCTTCTGCACGTGCTCGTGTTCTTGAACGAGGACGAGAAAAACACATTATTTCTCGAAGAAGAAGAGGAGGAAGAAAAAGTACTCCTCGCGCTGCTCTTCATCGTTGTTGTTGCCATTCGGCCGAGAAGTGCGTGTCTCATCATGCTCATCTCTTCTTAAGAATAACGCGTTCAGATATAATGGAGAAGAGAGCGATTTTTTTATGGAAACACCTACGTACACAAAAATGTTTGACAATGTTTGATTTATTTCGCTTCCTCACATTTCGAGGCGGATGGCAGCAAAAAAGAACAACAAAAACACCAACAACAACCAGACGAAGAAGGAGGCTTTGAAAGAGGCTGCTTTGACGTCCAACGGGGACGACATCATCGTCCCTTCTCCTTTGACGAAAATAGCGGACTTGCGGCCCGGGTGGATCGGAGACTGCTGTTTTAGAGTGATTGAAGAATCGAAAGAAGAAGAGGGAGAGGAGGATGAGGACGAAAAGCGACGCAAACAAACGCAACAACACCCGAACGCCTCGTCCTCCTCCAAGCAACATCAGAATTCTCGTCGTTTTAGAGAATTTCTCGTCGGGGACGTCTCCGGGAAGATTAAGTTTAGATGTAGCGAGAAGAGAGAAGGTGAGTCATCATCTCGTCTTTATTCTGTCATCTCGTCATCATCTCTCGTCGTCGTCGTCGTCCTCTTGTTTTGGATTTTGAGACGGGCAGACGGGCAGACAGACACCAACCGAAAGAGAGAGTTGATCCGCGATTTTGAATCCTCCGAAAGATATTTTTCTTCTCAACTGACACCTGTTCTCTCTCTCTCTCTCTTTCTCTTTCAATACCACATCACATCACAAATCATCCTCAGCCGAAGCTTTAAAACAAAACGAAGCGTACCTTTTAAAAAGCGGGAAAATAGAAATGATCAGAGGCCAGATGCGACTGATGACGGATAGGATGACGTTCGAGAAGAGCGCGGTGACGCCTCTCGCGGACGAGGTAAACGAGCGGAGGGACGTCTGCGAGGCGAAAGATTGCGGCGAGTTGGATTTGAGCGCGTTGTTTTTCGATAGGATTCAATAGTAGAAGGGGGGGGTGCGACGCGGAGAGTCCGTCGTTTTGATTTTGTGTGTCGCATCTGCTCTCTAGCGTGTATGTAGTGTAATAAAACGCGTTGAATACGACGAGTTGAATATCTTTCTCTCAAAGGGAAAAGCAGCTTTTTACATCAACACAACTTGTACGCGCGCGTTCCCCGGGGCTTTCATCAAAAGAATGAACCAACCAATCATCCAAGAACCAGGGGGAGAAGCATTTTCTGGTGGTGGTCAAATAGAACGCTACGTCCCACCGGAACCGTTTTGCGTCGTGTTCATAAAGCGCTCGTTCCCAATCCTTTCCTCTCAGTTCGAACGCGTCGGAGTTACCAATTGGACGTTAAACTTATCGAGCTTTGTTGGACGAGGGTACGCGGAGATTAAAGAGTGCGCATTGTGCGTCAACGGAGCGAACGGTACGAATTCATTCTTTTATAATAGTATCGTCATCCCGGAGTGAAAGAAGTATTAGTATTAGTATTAGTATTAGTATTAGTATTAGTATTGCGCGCGTTAGGGGAAATCATCCATCGAAAGTGGTTTCGAATGGCTTCGATTTCTGTCTTGGATTTTACTCAAAAATACGCGAGCGCTGACATTTTCATCTCTCTCTCTCACACACATACGCGCACAAAACACGCATTACACAGTGCTGGATCACTCGACTGCGCTCGCTTTGTACGTGAAAGGAAGCCGCGGGCGAACAGCAGAAAACGAACTGAATAATAATAACTTATGGGAATACCGAGGTTGCGTGACGTTATCGGAACCGTCGAACACGTTCAACTTGACATGGCCGATCGACCCGGGCACTTCTCAATTTTACGAGGACGCTTCGATAGGCGTTTCTTTAGAACCACTCGAGGAGTGTTTACAAAAAGACGCCAAAATTAGTGGCAGTAAAGAGTTGTTCGCGCAGCGAGTCGCGTTAGATTTGTGGAACTTTTTGAAGAGTTTCACCAGCGGAAACGAGACGGAACATTTAGTCGTTCCGAGGAACGTTTTCGATAGTTGGTATCAAAAGTTTACGACAAAGTTTCGACGGGATCCGGATTTTTTAACCCGGAATGTCAACGTCGTTTGAGATGAGACTAAAGATATCAACCCAGTTAGAAGAGTAGTACTATAGAACAGACGTGTAAAGTTAGTTTTGAGCGCGTAGCGTTTACCGCGACGAATAGGTGAATTTTCTCGTCGTCTCGTAGGTGTCTGTCCCTTTTCAAACTTCATAATCATCATCAAAAACATCAATACAATCAGATTCAAATGACGACCGGAACAGAATCAAAAAAGCCAAAAGCAATCATCTCCCCGTCGTTACTCGCGTGCGATTTCGCCAACATGCAATCGGAATCCGAGAAAGTCCTCTCGTTCGGCGCCGATTGGCTTCACTTGGACGTCATGGATGGCCACTTCGTCCCGAACTTGTCCTTTGGCGCTCCGGTCATTGAAAGCTTACACAAACACTTCCCGGAGGCATATTTCGACGTCCACTTGATGGTGACGAACCCGAGAGATTACGTAGAACCGATGAAAAAAGCTGGGTGCGACATGTTCACGTTTCACATCGAAACCTGCGCGAACATCGACGAAGCGATTGGTCTGTGCGAAAGCATCAAAAAAGGAGGCATGAAAGTCGGCGTGGCGATGAAACCGAAAACGAACGCGGAATCTATTTTCGCCTTAGCGGACGAGAATTTCGTGGACATGCTCTTAGTGATGACCGTGGAACCTGGGTTTGGAGGGCAAAAGTTCAACCCGGATATGATGCCAAAAGTGAAAGAGTTGCGCGAGAAGTATCCCGCGATGGATATTCAAGTCGACGGCGGTTTGAGCGCGTCGACGATCGGCATGGCGAGCGAAGCTGGAGCGAACGTCATCGTCGCTGGAAGTTCCGTGTTTGGCGCAAAGGATGTGAAAGGTGCGATTGATGTGTTGAGGCAAGCCGTGGATGCCGCTTAAACCATCATCAGAGAGAGAGAGAGAGAGTGAGAAGTTTAGTTTTAATAGAAGCGCGTTTTACACAGTTGTTCCACACAACAAAGTCCACACTCAATCCACTCACACTAAAAGTGTTCCTCTCTCCGCCTCAAACGACAAAAAAGAAAGAAGGAAAAGGAACGTCATCATGGTGTTGCGAAGAGCTGCGAGTATTGCCGTCGCCTCCACGTCGAAGAGATGCGCTTCGTCGTCTTCTTCTTCTTCTTCTTTTGGAGTGAGAAGACACAACAGTAATTCCTCTTCCCCGTTGGGAAACAAAACGAATCCAAAAACGAACAATGTTAACATCGAAGAGATGCCGGAACTCACCGCGTTCGATGCAATCGGTGGATTACTCAAAGCCTCCACGGGAGGGATCGCGGTTTTTGGTGTCGGCGCGGTCGGGGTCATAGGCGTCGCCTCGTTTGCCGCGAACGTGTCCAAACAATTCATCAGAGACGGCGGCGAGAAGAAAGAGAAAACGAAAGGGAAAAGGGAAATTCTGTTGGAGGAACTGAACGCGTTGAAAGAAGGCGAGGACACGTGGGGGAACAGACGAAGGCAGAGGGAAGTTAAAGGAGAGCTGAAGAAGCTCGTGGACGAGATGTAGCAGAGAGAGCATTCATTGCGCGTTATAGTGGTGTGCTATTGTTACTATTATTATTACTGTTCCTAGAGGCTATTATTATTATTCGTCGTCGCTTTTGGCGTTCTCGTCTTTGCGTTCGTCTTCGTCGGGCGAAGCCGCCGCGACGGGGTCTTTCGCTTCCTCTCCTTTCGCGGGAGGAGAAGAAGTAGAAGCTGGAGCTGAGTCCATATTTTCTTCATTCGTGGTACTCTTTTTTGGCGTGGGCGATTTTGTCGGCGTTTTCGTTTCGGCTTCAGCCGCCATTGCTTTCATTTTCGCTTTCAATAATTTCGCTTCGTCGGCCAGACGAGCGTCGTTGTGTTTAATCGACTCCGCGACGACTTCAGCCAACTCTTTCAACTCGCGACCGATAATGTCCGAGTCGAATTTACCAGCTAAGCCGTGTAAGCACTCTCGCAACGCTTCGCAATCGGCTTTGACGTGTCTTTCGATGGTACCGCCGACAGATTTCCTTTCCTCCCAAACCGTTCTCAAGGAGGAGGCTAACTTGGCGTCAAACTCTAAAGCGACTACGCCGAGGACGTTGTTTTGATCGTTCTCTTCAAACATGCCACGGACGACTTTGGAAAGCGTTCCGAGTTCTTTCATTAATCCTTTACTGAATTGAGAGGCTTCTTTGTCGAAATCTTCGAGCGGTTCGTTTTCCCAGGCTTTGGCGAGTTGCGGTAACGTGCCGCGATGGAATCGCAAGCGTTCTCGAATGATTTCAATGAGCTTCAGATGGATGCGTTCGCAGTGCGTTTCGAAATCGCGTCCAACTTTATCGAGGTTCGCAAAGGCTAGTTTACGCCTCGCGTCTTCGTTGCCGATCGATGGTAGTTTGCCTTCACCTGTTGCGGCCGCGACGTTATCGCTACTGCTGCCAAACTTTGTCGTCGTAATGTCTGAAAGTTTCGCTTTCAAAACCGGCGCGAGGGATTGGAACAATCGGAGCGATTGTTGAGTCACCGACAGATGCTTCGCGGTGATGGATCTCAAGTTTGCGCCTTGCATGGCTTGTGCGCCGAGAACTAACACGCAAGCACCATCGTTGAACGCACCGAGTAATTCAGCGACGCGACGAGCTACGTCTGCCGATAAATCTGGAATACTTTCCGCGATATCGCTGTAATCGTTCAGCGTGCGAATGAGCATCAACGCCGTCGTCGTGGCGACGTGTTCAACTTTCGTGTTTTTATCGATAATTTTCGTCGGTAGCGGTTGGTTCTTATCGTTTTCAGCATTAGTAGCGGCGTTGCTTTCTTTCTTTTCATCCTTTTCTGTTGAAGATGCCACCGCAGATAAGCGATCCAAAAGCTCTTGAAAATGTGCCGGGACCGTCGCTTGCGACCAACTCTCTTGCTCGAGCAGCGTCTTCAACTTATCCAACTCGGCGGCGTGTTTCACGTTCAAGAACAAGCGCGCCTGAGAATGCACTTGCGACCTTAACGCCACGCACCGCTTCCCGTTTTTCTTATTAGCATTCTCCGCGAGACGAATGAACGCATCCGAAGCTTTCGTTATTCTCGTGAACGAAGTCGCGTCGAGTTTTGCGTTGACGTGCTTGCGGCAACTCAGGAGTCTGGCGAAAAGCATCGAGCCTCCGTCGATGATTGAATTCGACGATTCGCGGATGGCAAAAACTGCTTTGGAAATACCATCTCTCGAAAACCGCTCGTTGGCTTCATCGCGAGCTTCTTTCAGGACGAAATCCATAGAGAATTTTGGCGAGGGCAAACTCTTGGGCGTTTCCACGGCGCCAGCGCTTTCGCTCGCATTCTCATCGAATTCATCACTGGAAGAGGTGAACACGGACATCAAAACGTCTCGAATAATTTCACCGCGCTTGAAATGTAAGCGTGACATGATTTTGCTCACGGCATCGAGCGTTCGGATGTAATTCTCAGAGGAACAATTTTGAAGCGCTAAATAAATATTCTCCATGTTACCGTCTGCTGCGTTTTTATTTTCAGCGACAGCGGCGCTGACCTTTGAAGGAGTGTTTGTTTTACCACCAACACTCGCGAAAACTTTTTCGCACACGCGTTCGACATCTCTTTTCAAATCACGCAAAATTCCACGCGAAACCGCGTGAATCGCGTCAACCGTTGGCATGACTGTGCTCGATCTCAACAAGCCACGAAGCGCCGGTAAGATGGACTCAGATACTCGATCGTACTCGTCTTTATCGAAGCTTCCCTCATCGTCTTTGATTTGATCGTCGACACCATACTTTACTATGTTCGCGATTCCATCGTCTACGATGTTCGATTCGACGCGAGCTCGAGAGCACAACTCTGCCGTAATTGCACCCGTGCATTTTCTCTTTGCAATCTCCAAATCTTTCGGAAGATGACTGAAACACGAAAAGACGTTTTTCGTCGTCGTCGTTGCCGCGTTACTTTTACCACCGCTACTATTACTAATATTCATGTGTTTATTGCTTGCAGAAGACATTGATGACGATCCTTTCTCTTCCTCTACTTCCCCCTCTTCGCTGTTGTTTTTCGTCGCCCTTTCAATCGCCGCTCTCAAACTTCTCTCGCACTCGTCGATCGCTTCTAAACACTCCGAATACTCCCCGGATTCTAACAGCACGTCCACGTCTAACTTCGTCTGCCGAATATTCTCGATATCTTTCAAAGTTTCCGCCAATCGTAAAATGTTGTCCCTCCTTCTCGACGTCTCTTTCACTTTTGCCGTGGCGTGCGCAGCTCTTCTAAAACTCCTCCGATTATTCGTTCTTAAATCGACGACTGCTTTCTTCGTCTCCTCTATCGTCTCTTGTAACTTTTTCGTTTTCGCCATCGCTTCTAAAAACGCCTCGGCGCGATCCCCGACGCGTTTCATAATCACGCTCTCCACCAAATCTAAGTACTGTCCGAGCTGCTCTTGCGCTAGCACCGCGCTATTCGCCACGTTGTCGTCGTCTAACGACGTCTTATTATTATTATTATTATTATTATTATTGCTCTCTCCTACTAAATCGCTCACTAAACACGGCAAAATCTCCTCGAATGCCTCCCTCGACGTTAAATCAAACTCTTCTCGGAAAAAAATGGACGGCACTGAACTCAAAAGCTGATTTTGTCTGTGCATTTGCTCCTCGAAGTCGTCCGCGTTCATGTTGTTGGTCGCGGCGAACCCGTCCGCCAACGCCGACCCCGCGGACGACGACTTCGACGCCGTTCCCGCGCTCTTATTCTTCTTCTTCGCCATCGCTCTCGTCGCCACGAACCTCGCGTACGACGTCCGTATCGCTCTCAAATACTTCTCAAAGTCCGTCGGCGATACCTCCGGTAACGTCTTCTTAATCACTCCGTGGTTCTTCAACAAAGTCTGTTCGATGCGTTTCTCGTCCAGTAAGAGGTTGCTCTCTTTTTCCATCATCATCATCATCTTGTTGTTGTTAATGTTGTTGTTGTTGTTCGTAGCACTCCCAGTATTCCCATCTTCGCTCGCGTATCCGAACAACGAGTACACCGCCGAAGTGAACCCAAAATCGTAGTAATCGTAGTCGTTTGAAGAAGAAGACGCCGTCGTCGTCGCTTCTCCTGAAGGCGCATTCAAAACGCTCGTTAAATACGACGTCTCCGCGATTAAAGACGCGATTCTTCGTCGCTCCTCTTCTTCGTCTTCCTTTTTGTCCTTCTTCAAAAAAGAATCGTTAGAAAACTCTTTCTTCTTCTTCTTCTTCTCTTCTTCTTCGTTTTCTTTCGAAGTCCTCGCTTCCATCTTTATCTTCTTTAAAAGCACGAGAGAGAGATGAAGAGATGAAGAGATGAAGAGATGAAGAGATGAAGAGAGGTGAAGAGAAAGAGAAGAACGAGCGGGAAGAGAGAGAAAATTTTCTGAAGCGTGGCAGCTCTTTTTTCGAAAAGAAATTTTTTTCTTCATTTTCCTTTAAGTGACACTGGAGACAATTAGCTCGTACACATCAACATCAGAGGAGCACGACTCAAACTACTCTACGACGACGACGACTCTCTCTGTATTAAAATCTTTTCACTGGATACGCTTTTAAAAGAAAGAATACAGACGAGACTTCACGCTTTTTGACAAATAAAAATGTCGAACAGACATATATCAAACCCCGAGGAAGACGGGTGGGAAAAAAGCGACTTCCCAGTCGTGTGCGACGATTGTCTCGGCCCGAACCCGTACGTGAGAATGCAGAAAGAAAATTACGGCGCGGAGTGCGCCATCTCGGGAAGACCGTTCACGGTGTTCCGATGGCGACCAGGACACGACGCGAGGTATAAGAAAACAGTCGTGTGCAAAGAAATCGCGTTGGCGAAGAACGTCTGCCAAGTGTGCTTGTTAGATTTGGAATTTGGGATTCCAGTGCAAGCGAGAGATGCGGCGTTGGGGGCGATTTCAGATATGGCGGTGCCGAAAAGCGCGGTGAACGTGGAATACGTGACGAAACAGATCGAGGAGAAACTGGAGGAAGATGCTACCGCAGACGTGACTGGGATGTTAGGTGGAGTCGCCGGGAACGCGGAGGACGATTCGGTGGGAGGGAAAGCGGCGATCGTGAAGGACGCGATGGAACAGTTGACGCGGATGGCGAGGAAGAAGCCGTATTATCAAAAGAATAAGGCGCCGATTTGTACGTTTTGGTTGAAAGACGCGTGCACGCGAGCGGATTGTCCGTTTCGACCGTGCAACGGGGACACGCACATGCCAGAGTTATCCGCGAATGCAAAGTTTAGGAAGCAGAATATTAAGGATCGGTATTACGGGACGAACGATCCAGTCGCCGAGGCGATGTTGGAAAGAGACCGAGAGAAGAAACCGAGTTGGCAAGCGCCGGAGGATCAAACGATCAAGACGTTTTATATCAGCGGTGTAGACGGGGAGAACGTGCAAGAGGGAGATTTGAGAGCCGCGTTTTGTACGTATGGGGCTTTGAAGAAAGTACACGTGATGAAAGAAAAGAAGTGCGCGTTTGTGACGTTCGCGGAGAGAGAAGAGGCCGAGGAAGCGGCGAAGCAAAAATGCGGCGCGCTCGGATTTGAAATCAACGGCGTGAAAATGAAGTGCATGTGGGGAAAGTCAAAAAGCGAGAGTAAGAAGAAAAAGCAAGCAGGTGGAGAGGAAGGCAAAGAAAAAAAGAAGGAGAATTTAACAGACGTAGAAAAACTAGAACAGATGCCGTTACCGACTGGAGGCGCGAAGAAGAAATACGCGAGTATGGACGCGAACGCGATGGGCGCCGCGGCGAAGTAAAAGTACAGTTTTGTTTCTATAGCAGCACGTGTGTGCGTGTAATAATACTATTTTAATACAACAACCGGAAGTAGAAAGAGAGAGAGCTTATTTAATCAACCACCCGGCGAGGCCAAAGAAGGGTAAGAATCGATCGATGGCGGAACACGTAGGATCGACTTTCTTCGTGAAATAAATTTGCCACAAATAGAAGAGGACGATGTCGCACGTAAACGCGACCGAGACTCTGTCTTCGTGTAGAGTTTGCACGTAGTACGTCCATCGCTCGGCTAAGTCTCGCTCTTCGCCGGACGGAACGTATCCGTTCGCAAAGTACCACAGCGAGTAGACGCCGACTAATAAACCGTACACGCCAAAACCTTTGCTCAGCAAGCCTTTTTTACCTTCTCTCCCTTCTCTCGTTTTCGCATCTTCGTTGATCACACCTGCATCATCGGATACGTACGCGGACGTTTCGTTTTCTTTCCTATTCTCGCCGATACTCTTCGCCCTCGTGGCGAAATACGGAAGCAAAGTCGCGTTCGTGAGAAACATGGAGATGGACCAAAACGTGGTCGTTTTCAAATCCCCACCTTTCTCTTTGCCTAATTTCGTTTTATCCATCAACAGAACCGGAAACAACATAAACACGAACGCCTCGGCAAAGTTGAACACGCCCAACGTTTCCGGCTGGACTGGGAAATCCGTCGCTAGTCCGGCAAACGTGATGCCGGCTTCGTTCATGCCTTGTAAGATGAAGAAGAATTGAACGGAAGAGTTTATGACGTCTTGCAAACTTTCGGGAGTAATGGCCCATCCCGGGTATCCCGGAACTGGCGAAAACGGCGGCGAGAGGAGTAACACGTACCAATACGCAGCCGCGGCAGCCCACAACCCGGCGATCTCCAACGCGTTATTATTGTCGGAAGAAGATGTCGTCATCTCTCCCTTCGCGCTCCCTTCGTCACTACTCTCGTTATCATTTTTCTTGTTGTTCTCCTTCTTCTGCTTCTCGGCTAAAATCTGTTCCTTCACCAGCGGCGCTACGACCCGTATGATTGAAAACGACGCCTCCCCTAGCTTCATCGGCGACTCGACCACGTCTCTGGCGTAAATCAGCTTCCCGCTCTCCTTTGAAATCTCGTAAAACGAAGCGCCTCGCGCGTTTGGAAACGGCTCGCCTGCGATTTCAACGTGCCACGTGCACCCAAACGTCAAACTCTCCCCTAATCCTCCCGCCTCCGAGGACGAAGACGTCGTGCTTCTCTCGATGATAAAATCTAAATCGTCCGGTATCCCCGTGCAACTCTCCTCGAATAATTTTTTCACCCGCGCTTTCCCTCGGAATGGTTCTGGGAAGTTGAAATCTTCGTACACGATGTCGTCGTCGACAAACGTCAGCGCTTTCGTCACGTCTCTTTTATTGATGGCGTCGTACATTCCTCGCACGACTGCTTCCGCGTCTCTTCTCGTTTCCGATGACGATAACGATGATGACGCGGAAAGTGTCGTCGTTTCTTCCATCGCGCTGCTCTTCGTCGTCATCGAAACGTCGTCATCTTTTCCCCGCTTCGTCGTGAATCGAAACGACGTTTCCCGGATTTTGCATTTTGATGATGCGCGGGAGGAGGAAGAAGAGACGTGCGACTGATGATGATGATGATAACAGCGCGTGAAAGTCGTGGTTCTTCTCGCGACGACGTTAAAACGTGTCACTGATGATGATGGTTTTACCCTCGCGTGCACAACCATTACGAGTAGGAGTAGGAGTAGATATCTAGAGTCTTTGTTGTGTGTTTTGTGTTTCGTGGTGGAGAACGAAAGAAGTGACGAGATGACGACGACGATTTTTTCACAATTTTTTAAGAAGAGAAAAATGTTTTTTTGAATAAACACAAAGAGTAAAAATTTTTATCGTCACAACATCAACAATTGTTGTGTACTTACAAACCAGCCTTTTTACACTCCTGGGTCAACTGAATCCACCTGTCCAACTTTTCCCCGCCTTTACCGGTTTTGTGCGCCTCTCTGCACATGGCGATGCCTTCCTCGACGGACGCGGCTTGCTCCGCCGCCGCCATGGCGACGCCGGCGTTCAAAATCAAAGTTTCCGCCACTGGACCGGTTTCACCTCCCAAAGCTTCGCGCAAAATTTTGGCGTTGAGTTTAGCGTCACCACCGGCTAAGTCTTTTAATTCGCATTTTTTTATTCCCACTTTAGACGGTTCAAAGGTGTACGTTTTGACGCCGTCTTTGGAGACTTCCATGACGTCCGCCGGGCCGCACGGAGTCAACTCGTCCAAACCCATCGAGTGGACGATTAACGCTTTCTTCATTCCCAAACGCATGAATGAATCTGCCATTAACCTCTGAATATCCGTGGAGTAGACGCCAACGAGCGCGTACTTGGAATGCGCCGGGTTTAACATCGGTCCTAACAAGTTAAACGCCGTTCTCACTTTTAACGATTTTCTCACCGGCGAAACTTTCGCCATCGCCGGGTGGAATCTCGGGGCAAACATAAAACCCATGCCGACTTCTTTCACGCACTTTTCGATAGCCTCTGGGCCAATCTCCACGGCCACACCGAGCGCTTCCAAAACGTCCGCGGAGCCGCAGAGAGAAGACACGGAGCGGCTTCCGTGTTTCGCCACCTTCGCGCCCGCCGCCGCGGCTAACACGCACGACCCGGTTGAAATGTTCACCGTCCCCGCAGAATCCCCACCGGTACCAACGATATCCAAAACATCGTCCCCGGCGTTCACTTGTACCGCTCTCGATTGCATAGCTCGCGCTAACCCGGCCATTTCTGAGCTCGTCTCCCCTTTCGCTCGCAACAGGACCAAAAAAGCAGCGATCTGATTTTCCGACGCATCCAACAACGCTTCCATGGCTTCAAACGCCTCGTTTTCGGATAAATCCTTCCCTTCGCACAAATTTTCGATAACTTTTTGTAAGTTTATTTCCTGTTTCGCCGCGTGTACTGAGTGCGTTCGAATACTACTCGAAGCAGTTGTTGTTGTTCTCTTTTGTCTGCTTGATGATGATGATGATGATGATGAAAATTTCCGATGATGCTGATGTGCTCCTACTAATTTTCTCGAAGACGACGACGACGACGATTCAGACGACGACGACGTCGTCGTCGTCGTCATCGCGCCGCGCTTAGTAATTAGGTGCGATGACATCAAAACGGATAAAGAAGAAGAAGAAGAAGACATCTCGTTTGTTGCTCTTCTGTTGCTGTTTAAAAATAGAGAGAAAGAATTATATCCAAAAACAAACGATATCCAAAACACACGACGAGTTCTTCTTCGGGGGTGACCTACAAAAAAAGAGAGAGAGAGAAACAAAACGCGAGAGGAGATGACTCTTGTCATTTCAGTCGTCTTTCTTTTTGTGCGAAAAAAAAAATTCCGCCGCTTTCACGTGAAGAGAAAACACAACAAACAACAAGCGAAAAAGAAAAAGAAAAAAAACGACAAAACAAACAGACGACTGACTTCTTCTTCGTAAGACGGAAACACACTTTACACCCATTTTGGAGGATTCATTCATTCGCAAGAAAAGCTCTTGCTCTTGTTCTCTTCTTCTTCGTTCGAGAAGAGATCAGAGGTGTTTTTTCCAGGAGGATATTTTAGAAACGATTAATAATAAGCACCGAAAGTCGTGAGCTTTGAGCTGCTGTGTGTGACTCGAACACGAATAAAAGAATAAAAGAAGAGCGCAAGAAGGGGGATTCAATCGTTCGAATTCACGGGCAGGCACCTTAAAAATTGAGATTAGAGAGATACAAAACCAAGATGAGTTTCGGCGGAGGCGGTTTCGGCGGGTTGCAACAACAACAACAACAACAACAAACGCCGCAAATGGGCGGCGGCCCCGGGTTAGGAGGAGGAGGAGGGTTTGGTCAGCCCAGTCCACCGAACATTGCGGGACAACAACAACAACAAAATCAACCGCAAAATCAAACCGCACCGCAAACGAATCCGAACAACGACATGCTCGTGCAGTCCTCGCCTCAAGACGGCATCACTTCGTTGAAATGGTCACCGACGGGGAATTTCTTGGTCGCCACCGGGTGGGATAATAAAGTTTTGTGTTACGACGTGCAACCGAACGGACAGGCGTTGCCGAAAGCGGCGATGGAGGCGCACGAGGCGCCGGTGATGGCGTCCGTGTGGAGTCCGGACGGAAGCGCGGTGTTTAGCGGCGGGTGCGATAACCAGGCGAAGAAGTGGGATTTAGGGTCGAATCAAACGACGCAAGTGGCACAGCACGATGGACCGATTAGGCACATGGCGTGGATTCAGCAACATAACATTTTGTGCACGGGGAGTTGGGATAAGACGTTGAAGTATTGGGACGCGAGACAACCGAATCCGGTGAGCGTGGCGCAATTGCCGGAGAGGTGTTACGCTTTAGACGTGAAACAGAATTTATTGGTGTGCGGGACAGCGGAGAGGCACATATTGGTGTATAACATGCAGAATCCAACGCAACCGTATAAGCAGTTGTATTCGCCGTTGAAATATCAGACGAGGTGTATCGCGGCTTTTCCGGATCAGAGCGGGTATTTGGTTGGGTCGATCGAAGGGAGAGTAGCGGTGCAACACGTTGAGGATAACATGAAATCGGCGAATTTTACGTTTAAATGCCATCGAGAACAGAACGATATATACGCGGTGAACTCGATTTCGTTCCATCCGACGTTTGGAACGTTTGTCACTGCCGGTGCGGATGGGAATTACAACTTTTGGGATAAAGATTCCAAGCAAAGGTTGAAGGCGATGCAAAAAGTAAGTTGTCCGATTTCCTGCGGCGATTTCAACAGAGACGGGACGATTTATGCCTACGCTGCGAGTTACGAGTGGAGTAAAGGTGGTGATAATCCAATGGCTAACCAGCCGAATAATATATATTTGCACTCGGTGGCGGAAACGGAGGTGAAGCCGAGACAAAAGAGTAGTCTCGGCGGCAGACGTTGAAAATACAACATCCCCGTCATCGATCGCGTATAATAATATTAATATAATGAAACAACAACTTTTGTACTACAACTCTTTTTTAAACGACGACGAAGTATGCTTTCACATTCTTTTTTTATCGATTTAACACGCCACCATCGATGCCATCGAAGCGGTCTTCCGCGACGGCCAACTCACCACCGAACGCGCACGCTTCTATGACTAAATGCTTCAAATTATCCAACGTCATCTCCATCGTTTCAATTTCGAAATAGGACGTTCGTAATCGAGCGTCTGTTTCTTCTTCGTCGTCGTCGTCGTCGCTTTCTCGATTTCTGCCGTATTCATTTTTGGATAACGCTCGTCTTGTGCTCGTTTTAGTGATTAACAACTCGAGTTCACGCATGCGTTCAGAAAGTTCGTTTGAGTTTGACGCTTGCGCTCCGAACAACGCCTCCACGTGTCTCTCCAAAGCGCCTCTGGCTTCGGCGGATTCAATACGCGCTGCACGCGCACGAACTTCCGGATCCAACGATTCAATGTACGCTTTAAACGAGTGTAATTGCGGCTCAACACACGTTCGAGTTCCCGCTGCTTCATCGACAATGCAAAATTCGTCGTTTCTGTTGCCCGCTTCAACTTTCCCGTGCGCGATGTCGTTTTCGCGTTTGCGTAATCGAGGCCGCGCGCGAAAATTGAGCGTTCTCTTCAAACCGTTGTTGTTATTAGACGGTGGTGCGATCGATTCTGCGCTCTTTCCGCGTTTTTCTTCTTCTTCTTTCTCTTCTTCTATAAAAGCTGTCGTCTTTTCCGAAAACAATCGCTCGACGTTGTATCTCTTCTCCACTCGGCGTAAAAAGTACCCGTACGCCGCCGACCTTTGGTACACGTGCGCCAACACGACTTTCGGGATATACTTTTCGAAATTTTCGGGATTCAACCCCCCGTTCGTGGAAACGTTACTCAAAACGCCAATCAAATGTTTGTTCAAAATATCCTCCGAACCAGCTGGTAAAAACTCCGACGACAACACTTGACATCTTTTCACCAACCCGGATCGTCGCAATCGCACGTTTTCGAAATCAATCGTCAGCTCGACGCCTCTCTGCGCTTTCTTCTCAGCGACGCACAAATATAAAGCATCCTCGACTTCCCGTTTCTTTCTCAACTTGGAAAACGCTCGATCCGAAAACACGCTCACAGTATTCGTCGCGTTTACGTCTTCTTCTTTGTCTTCTTCTTCTTTTACCAAAGCCGTCGTCTTTTCTTTTTCTTCTTTTTCTTCTTCTTCTTCCCCTAAAGCCTCCGCCCACAGTCGTAACTGCTTTTCCAACGCGTCCTCGAACGCGTTCGGGTCTCGCTCTAAAACGTTTCTCAAGTGCGTCCCAACCGCGCTGGACGGTTGCATGGGGGACAGTTGGAACGCAGACGCCGTGAAGTTTCTCTCGTCGTTTTCTTCATCAAAGGTAGGGGGGTCATTTTTTGACGACTCGAACGATGATGATGATGTCGCGGCGGCTTTCACTAATCTTCCTGGATGCCTGCTGACCTGTCGCCGATTTTGATGTGCGACGATGATGATTTTACCACGACGACTCTTCTTTACACCACCAGGACCAACGGGGAGAAGAGTATTCTCAACGCGCTTTTGTCGCGTTAAAAGCATTGACGACGACGATGATGATGATGATGAGAGTGTTGTTGCCATCATTTTTCAAGCGAGCGAAGAAGAGAGAGAGAGAGAGAATTAAAGCGCTTTTTCTCTCTCTTTTTTTTAATAACCCCCAATTTAATAATGTTCACCTTTTACTAAATTATCTTCTTTCAAAGCTATTCAGGAAAGTATTTGAGAGAGAGAAACGGTGAGAGAGAACAACACAACAACAGCGCTCTGTTTGTTAGGCAACGATGATGCACTCTTTTTTAGAGATGATTTTTTGTATATGCGCGCGTCTGTGCGATGATGATATACTCGTCGTATGCGTCAAAAAAAAGGAGGAAATTTTCTTTCTCTTCCCCTTTTCGCATTGATAAATTTTTTCTCGTTTTCGCGGGAAAGAGGAAAAAAATTTCATTTCTGAAATTTCGTGAAAAAAAGGTAGAAAAAAACAACGAGAAGGCGCAGAAGACAGAACAGAACGAAAACGCCTCTCTCCCTCACATTCGTCTCTAAAACTTCGTGTGAAGAGAACAACAACGATATATATATACTATAATAAATATGAGTTTTAGCAGCGCTCTTCTTAACCAGTACCAGCAGCAGCATTACGCCATCTCTGATCGTCATCGTCGTCATCCTTCTTCTTCTTCTTCTTTGAATCATCCTTCGATGAAGAAGAAGAAGAAGAATGAAAAGAAGGAACTTTATTCCTCTTCCTGTATGAGGCAGCGCTCGGGTGCCTCTTGTTGTTCATCTTCGATGTCATCAAATTCTTCCTCCTCCTCTCTCTGCTTCGTGAGCGAGGACGAGGAAATAGACGACGACGACGGTGGTAATGAAAACAGATATGCGACGACGAGAAGACGAACGGCGGTTCTTGGAGCAGCAGCAGCAGCAGCAGCGGCGGTAATAACGATGACGCCTTTTACAGAAAATGCTGAAGCAGCCGTGACGTCTTTCGTGCCGAAAACAGCCACGAGAGCGAAGACGTCGTTGCAAAACGTCGTCGAGTTGACGCCGGAAAATTTCAAAGAATACGTTTCCGCGGACGCGGAGAACCCAACCCCGAACGTTTTCGTTGAGTTTTATGCGCCGTGGTGCCCTTTCTGCCAAAAGTTGGAACCGATTTGGAACGAGTTGCCGAACGAGTTGAGGAAGTACGGGAACGAGACAACCATCGCGAGAATGAACGTGGATAAGTACACGGATTACGCGAGAGCGTACGGGGTGAGCGGTTTTCCGACGTTGATGTTATTTGAGGCTGGGAAACCAGTTGGAGCGAAGACTGGGTTGATAGATATGCAAACGGCGTTGAAGTACGCTGGAGTCTCGAAAGCGAAATTAGGCTTCGCCGCCGGTCCGGAGAAAGCTTTGGATAAAGTTTTAACGAAAGATCAGGTGGAAAACGCTCGAAAAGAGTTGGATATCGTGAGAAAAGAGGTATCCAGTGGATTAGCTGGGGAGTCTAGAGATAAAGCGCTTACAGCGCTGAACGTTGTAGATGGCGTTTTCGTTAGTCAGCTGTGATATTTTAATACGAAATTATGACGCGCGTTTTTATTTATTGATAAACACTTTCTTCTCCTTCTGGCGTTCGTCGTAACGATCCTTCTTTTGGCAATATCGCAGTAAACTTAACATCGCGCTTTGCGAGACGCCTTGAATTCTACCGGCGTGACCGAGCGTTTCCGGTCGAACGCTCGCGAGTTTCTCTTTGTCCTCCGCGGATAATCCAAACACGTCGTCGTAGTTTATATCCTCTGGAATGATCAACGTTTCGTCCTTCTTCATGTCCGAGACGTCTTTGGATTGACGCCTGATGTAATTTTCGTAATACAAATCCGTCGAGGCGAGTTCTAAAGCCGAGATATCTCTTTCTCTTATGTCCAAAAGCTCGCGTAAAGCAGTTTCGGTCTCTTTCTCTTCGTCGTAAATGCTGTTCTCTTTCTCCGCTTTCGTGTTGGACACCATTTGCGAAAGCGCGTTTATGATGTTCCCAATCTCCTCACCGCTTTGAATAACCTCTGCCGGAGAAATCAAACGCCCGTGTCGAGCGTCTGGACATCTCATGCACCCCAAATGTATCCACTGCTTTGCCTGTTGCCGGAATCCATTTGTATTTTTCAAAAGATGAATCGCTCTTTTACTCAGATTTTCTCTCTCCGTGGCGAACTGATATCGCTCATCCGAAACGAGTCCACATTTGTGACCGATTTTCGTTAACCGAATGTCCGCGTTATCGCCACGAATTGATAATCGGCGCTCCACTCGACTCGAAAACATTCTATACGGTTCTGTTGCACCTCGAGTTGTTAAATCGTCCGCTAAGACGCCGAGGTAACTCGAGTCTCGAGACAATTCGAGCGGAGAGTCGCGGTCGGCGGCGTTGGCGCCAGCCAAGACGCCTTGCGCGGCGGCTTCTTCGTACCCTGTTGTTCCGTTAATTTGCCCAGCGAGATATAAACCTTTCACTTTTTGAACCTCTAAAGTTCGTCTGAGTTCTCTCGGATCGACGTAATCGTATTCAACAGCGTATCCCGGACGAAGCATTTCGACGTTTTCTAAACCGGGTATCGAACGGAGCATATCCAACTGCGTTCCTTTTGGAAGTGAATTCGAAATACCAGCTGGGTATATGATATCACTCGTCAATCCTTCGGGTTCGAGCCACACAACGTGGTCGCGATTCGGAAACCGTCTGACTTTTGATTCGATCGATGGACAATAGCGCGGACCAGTCGCGAGATTTTCATCCGCGTAGTTTGGATGTGACATTATCATTTTTTCCGTCTCCGCATTCGTGCTCGTGCTGTGGCACGATACTTGCTCTTGCGACGGCATCCAAGGTCTTTTTGTAGACGATAACGATAAGTTATAAAAGGAAAAAGGTTCCGGAACATCGTCTCCTTTTTGCTCTTCGCACCGAGTAAAGTCAATGGTGGATTTTCTCAACCTCGGCGGCGTCCCGGTTCGTAATCTTCCCATTCTCAAATTCAACCCGTACAACGAATCCGCCAACGAGGACGAGGCCGTCGAAGCTAAATTATCCGCCCGTTCCGTGACGTTGGAAGATATCCTCCCGGCGTTAAATACTTTCTCGCCGCCTCCCAAGTGAAGCACGCCTCTCAGAAACGTCCCGGTCGTTATCACGACCGCTTTGGCAAACACCGACGTCCCATCTTCCAATCGAACTCCTTTGCACGTTTTACTTACATCACTCCTATCACTAGTATTATTACTACTATTTCTACTACTACTACTACTACTACTACTCTTTTCCTCTCCTCTCTCGTCAATCAACAGCCCGCTCACGCAGGCGTCCACCACGGTCACGTTCGGCAACTCGCCCACTAACTTTTGCATGTGTTTCTTATACAACTCTCGATCCATCTGCGCGCGGACACCTCGGACCGCTTTACCTTTGCTCGAATTCAACACTCGAAATTGAATTCCGGACAGATCTGCCGCCTTTGCCATTAATCCGTCCAACGCGTCGATTTCTCTCACCAGAGTGCCTTTGCCTAAACCACCAATGGATGGGTTGCAGGACATTTCCCCGATGGATTTCACGGGTTGTGGAGTTATCAGCGCGACTCGACTGCCTCGACGGTTCGCCGCAGCCGCGGCTTCGGTGCCGGCGTGACCACCACCGACGACGACGACGTCGAATTCATTATTACTGTTCTCGCCTTCCCTCGCGAGTGGACGCAAGTTGTTCAGGAATCTTCGTTTGTTACTGTTGAAAAAAAGGCGATGAAAGTTCCCCGTGAGTTGGTCTTCTCGTTTACTTCTTCCCGAGGCGAGATGACCACGAACACGCGCAGCAGCAGCAGCCGCCGCCGCCGCTCTTCTTCTCATTCGTGTATAAATACGAGGGGTGATAGTGTTTGGTGGGCGTACTATTAGTGCCGAAGTGTGAATTACATTTTTGTTCTAAATTCCTCTCTTTGCTCTCTCCCAGAAGAGAGTTCATATCTCTTTCTCTCCGTTTTTTTCTAAACGTAATCTTGCAGATACGAGGACCAGCGCCGTTGTTCCATTTCTCCTTCCCTGAATATACAGTCGTTATAAATAGTTATACAAAAAAGTATGCATATATATATAATCTATGATATTACGTGAAGACTTACGGCTTCTTGGACGCCTTGATGCCGGCGATGGCGGCGGCGTAATCCGGAGAGTTGAAGACGGCGGAACCGGCGACCAAGGCGTTCGCCCCGGCATCGATGACCTTGTACGCGTTGGCCGGAGAGACGCCCCCGTCGACTTCAATCCACGGGTTGACGTTGTGCTTGTTGCACAACGCCTTAATCTCTTTGATCTTTTGCACTTGCGATTCAATAAACGATTGACCGCCGAAGCCCGGGTTGACGGACATGACCAAAATCAAGTCGACGAAGTCGATGATGTACTCCAAGCACGTAATCGGGGTTCCCGGGTTCAACACGACGCCCGCTTTGCAACCCAAGTCCTTGATTTGACCGATAGTTCTGTGCAAGTGAATGGTACTCGCGCCTTCGGCGTGGACGGAGATGATGTCCGACCCCGCTTTCGCAAAGTCCGCCACTCTCAACTCCGGTTCCACGATCATCAAGTGCGTATCCAAAACCTTGTCCGTGACTGGTCTCAAAGCATCAACAACCAACGGGCCAATGGTGATGTTCGGCACAAATCGACCATCCATAACATCGATGTGAATCCATTCCGCGCCGGCTTTGTCCACCGCTTGCACTTCCGCACCTAAAGTCGCAAAGTTCGCCGACAAGATGGACGGGGAAACGATGATGGAATTCTTGTCGCACGCGTCGACTTTGGCGTTGGCGACGACTTGCAACGCGCCTCTCTTGGACGACGTCGTCGGCTTCGCAGTAACGCGCAAGGCGGCTTGAGTAGTAGTAGTAGTAGTGCTGGTAACGGAGAACATTATTAGAGTAGTATTAAACGTAGAGTAATAGGTTCGTGTATAAAAAGTAAAGAAGAGAATAACGAGAATAACCAGATAAGGCTGCTTGTTGGCTAAAAAACGTTTTCTGGCTGCTCTTTTGTTTTTTTTGCCCTTTTTTCTCAAAGTGATTTTTTTAGCGGAATTCCTCCTCACTAGAAACTTTGTTTTACGCGTAGAAGAAGACAGCGAGCTCTTATTAGAATTCACGAACACAAAATTAACGCGCGAACATGTTTACTTTATCCACTTCCGCGACGGTTTCATCGGTACGTCTTTCGCGTCTTTCATTTTTTTTTGCCTTCTTCTCTCAAATTCGAGCGGGCGGATTTCCCTCTTCTCTCTTTAAAACCTGAAGAGGATTTTTTACGCGCGCGCATTAAAGAGAGAAAAAAAAAAGGGCGGCGGAGTTCTGTGCTCGATGATGCGATGGGTTTCGAAAAGACGTGGCGTGCAGAACGCGCGCGGAAAATATGTTTTCGTGCGGATTCGAACTCGATCGTTTCGTTTAAAGCCGACCTCGTCGTAAAACACGCGTTAAAGGCCGGCGATGGATGATGACGGCGTTTTATCCGTGTTTGGGTCTCTCTCGGGGACTCTCTCCTCCTTTGCGAATTTCGTCAAACTTATCCCTTCTTCTCCCTCACTTATTGTATCATCACAAAACAGGCCGCGCGATTGAGCACCACGACTTCGTTTAGACGACAATCCCAACAACCGAAACGCGTTGCCTTTACGGTTCGCGCTGCCGATGGGGACGACAAAAAAGAAGAAGCTGCGGCGGACGAATTTACCGGTTTGAAGTATACGAAAGCGTCTGAGTTTGCGAACATGTCCAACGAACAAATCTTGGCGGAAGTTGCGGCGACGAAGAAAATGTTGTACTCGTTGAGAGTGAAACAATCGACGAGAAAGGCGTTTAAAGGACATCACTTTGACATTTTGAGAAAGAAGGTTGCGCAGTTGTACACGGTTCGACGACAAAGAGAGGTGGCGGAAGGCGTTTCCAAGAGAGACTCTAGAGAAATTATGAGACAAGAGAGGAAAACGAACATGTACATTTAAAAGAGAGTTCCTGCCATACTTGGTATATCTATTAGGTAGCTTTATATTTGTTTTGGTATCAAAATTAATTATTACACAGTAGTCTATTAAATCTTTATTTCTGCCACGCTCTACTTACAAATCTAAGCCAAACGCTTTGACGGCGAAATCAGTCAAGTCTCTCGTGATTAAAACTCCGCCGCTGATCAATAAGAAAAGTACGCCGGCACCGGTGATGGATTGCTCCGTCTCCTTTTGCATTTTCTTACCTCGAATAGCTTCGATGATTAACAACAACAAAAATCCACCGTCTAAAGCCGGCAACGGGAGCAAGTTGACGATGGCTAAGTTGATGTTTATAACCGCGCCAAACTGGAACAAGCCGGAGATGTCTTTCCTGACAACCTCCGCGCCGACGGCAACGATGGCTAACGGACCAGAAACTTGGTCTTTCGACTGGCTGAAATTGGTGACTAATCCAGTCAACGATTTACCGACGAGAGTGAACAATCTGCCAAACTCTTTCGAGGCTAACTTGATGGAATCCACGGGACCTTTTGCCATTTTCTTATACAACACCGAATTTGCCTCCAGTCTCGTGCCTACTCTCCCTTCTAAAGTCTTTGGCGTCTCATCTGGAATCAAGTTCAACTTTACCATTTCACCTTTTCGACTGACGACGACGTCCAGTTTTTTATTCGCCGAAGCTTTGATCTTGTTCACGACTTGATTGACCGTTTTTGCATCCGCCTCCAAATCTTCGCCGTCGATGCGCAAAATGATGTCGCCTCTTTTGAATCCAGCCGACTCTGCCGCCGAGGGCGAGACGAATCCTTTGACAATCACTCCTGGCGCGTATTTCGCGTACGTCAAACCAATAGTGTTCACCTGCGCGAGTAAAATAGCAAACGCAAACACGCAATTGGCGACAATCCCAGCCGAAACGACAATCGCTCGGTCTTTCACCGGTCTGTTTCGTAACAAATCTGGATCGTCCGGCGGGTACGGACAGTCCACGTCGTCGTCCGGAAACGCGACAAATCCACCCAACGGTATCGCTTTTAGAGAGTATTCTACCTCTTCCCCTTGATACGAAAGCACGTTCGGTCCAAACCCGACTGCGAATTTGTTCACGTGTATGCCTTGCGTCCTCGCGGCGAGAAAGTGACCAGATTCGTGTACAAAAATGATCGTCGCGAGCACCGATAACGCTTGAATAACCGACCCAGGTCCTTCTAAATCAAAGTTCGGGGCAACCATAACACCCATTGGTATGAGCATAAACGAGCTCAGCGCGAGTGGCGCGTTCATTTCAACGCGATCCATGAATGATGATGTCGTCGTCGTCGTCGCTTTTGTCTTGGGGAGACGAAAAGACGACGACGACGAGCACACTTTTGAGGACGACGAAGCGCGACGGGTTTCGAGCTCTTCGTCTTCAAACGACGACGATAACGACGACGTCAAAGTCGATGCTTCTGCTCCTGCTGTTGTTAGTAAAGCCTCCTCCTCCTCGTCTGCGCACGAAAAGCACACCACTCCACCTTTCTTCTTTTTCTCCCTTTTCCTTTTCGTCGTCGTCATCCGATGATGATGATGATGACCAAAGTCATCATCATCTTGGCGGGAACAAAAAATCCTCCCCCTCCTTTGCTCACCAAAAGCGCTTCTCCTTCCTTTGAAAGAAGAACGAGAACGACGAGACGGGGACAAAATCGACTTTTGCGAAATCGTCGTCGTCGTCGTCTTCATCATCATCTATATGTATATGTATCTGTTAATCTGAAGGGAAAAAAGAATATGATGAGGAAGCGAAAGAGAGAAAAAGGACAGAAAAGAGCACAAAAAGACGAAGTAAGTTTTCTCTCGCAGACAGAGAGTGCGTTCCTCCAAATACTTCCTCTCTTTTCTCTGCTTTCCTCCAACTTTCTTTTTCGAACAGGACAAGGGGGCTAAATTTCCGTTTTAAATAAAACGGTTGGGATTTATCGATTGTCGCGTCGACAGAAATTTTTTGTTCAAAAGGCGCTCTCGCGCATCTCTGCTGTCTCTGTCGTCGTTTCACTTAAAACGAGACACCGACGAAACGCGCGCGCGGGTAAGGAAGGGTGCGAGAACAAAGAGTGAGAGAGAGTCTTCTCGCTCTCGAGCAACAGTCTCACCACCTCTTTCGCGTCGTCGAAGAGAAGGAGAGAGAAAGCATTTTGTTTGTTTGGTGAGACGAGATTTATCCGCTTGCTTTAAATAAAACGTTCGAAAAGAGATTTCCTCGTGCTCTCCCCATCATCAAAGCGCGGCAAAAAGAAGAAGAAGAAAAGAAGAAGAAAAGAAGAAGAAGAGAGTCGCTTTTGGCGTGGTCTCAAAGTCCATCTGCGTAGTAATAATAATAAAACGAGACGCGCGACGAAAACAGACAAAAGCGAGGAGGAGGACAGAGGACAGAGAGAGTAAAAGAGAGATAAATAATTTTATAGGAATAATGTCTGCCCCCTCCTCAAAAGGAGACGGTTTGAGAAAGCAACCGACTTCAACTTCATCGAATAACAGTGGTAAAAAAATAATCAGAAACATGAAATCCGGGAACGAATACGCGATTTTCTCCTCGGAGGAGAACCAACCCATCGGAAGAGGCTCTTTTGCCACGGTTTGGAAAGGGTTCGACGAGCAATCGAAAGAAACCGTGGCGATTAAAGAAATGTCCACGCGGGGTTTACAACCGAAACTGAGAGAGGCGTTGGAGTTGGAGATTACCGTGTTGAGGAACGCGAAGCATAGGAACATAATGAAGTTGGTAGACGTGGTGGACGATTTGCGAACGGAGAGGGTGTATTTAATATTAGAGTATTGCGCTGGTGGGAATTTGTCCGAGTTTATACGGAAACGAGGACGCGTGAGTGAAGCCGTGGCGAAACATTTCATGACGCAGTTGGCGAACGGTTTATCGGCTATGCGTTTACAATCGTTAGTGCACAGAGACTTAAAGCCGGATAATTTGTTGTTGAGCGAGAGAACCGCAAAGGCGACGTTGAAAATTGCCGATTTTGGGTTCGCGAGGTACATTCAACCGCACGGAGGGATGGCTGACACCGTGTGCGGGAGCCCGTTATACATGGCGCCGGAAATATTGAAATATCGAAAGTACGACGCGAAGGCGGATTTGTGGAGCGTTGGAGCGATTTTGTTCGAGATGGTTGTTGGAAAAGTACCTTTCACGGGACAAAACCAAGTGCAGTTGTTGCACAACATCGAACGGTCGGATGCGAGAATTCCAACGAGGATTGCCGAGACGCTTTCGCCGGAGTGCGTCGCTTTGTTGCGGTCGCTTTTACGTAGAGATCCGAGAGAACGCCTCGGTTTTGACGCGTTTTTTAATCATCCATTTTTTATAAGCAGTAGCAGTGGTAGTGCGAGTATTGCTGTGAAGACGGATTCAGCGGCAGCGGCGACAACAGCGGCAGAGTTAGCGGCAGCAATGAGCGTAGATACTAACATTAATAATAGCAGCAGCAATGCTAACAATAATAATAAGAAAATTTCGTCTGGACGAAGCAGCAATGAAGATGGGGAAGGCATGCAATTTCAAATGGACTCGATGAACGAAGCGCAACTGAGCAGCAATAGTAACAACAACAACAACAACAACATCAACAACAGCAACACTTCGATGAGACAGACGATTATAGAGGAAGAAATTGCGCCGACCAGGAGCGTTCCCATCCAACTGAATAATAATAATTTTCTTCAGCGAGAAAATTCCGCGTCGTCTTCGTACAAGTGCTTCGGAACCTCTCCTTCGGAGGTGGTGAGGAATGAGATCGCGCTCGCAGCGAGAGATTTGCGCGGAGGAAGTCGTAAGAATGCGGCAACAGCAGCAGCGACAGCAATAAAGCGGTATTCTTCTTCGCCTCAGCAGCAGCAAAATATATTCACTAGATTTACTCCTGGTTCGCCGCCGTCGATGGCCTTTGGAGGCGCTCCAGATTCTCAAGAAATTGACGACGACGATTACGTCATGGTGACATCTCCAGGAACTGGATTTGTTCCAAGAAGCCCCTCAAGAAACGTATCCGCTCGTCACCAAACGCCACCAAGACTCGGGGCGTCGCCATTATCGAGAGGCACGAGCCCAAAAGAATTTCCACCGACGGGAATAATTCACCGCGAACAACAAAAGGAGAAAGACGCCGACACTGTCGTCGCGTCACCGAACAGCGAATCGTCGTCGTTCAAAACGTCGTCGATGTTAGCCTCGTCGCCGTTAGCATCTTCACCAGTTCTGTCGCCTTCACAGTTACTCAGCAAATCAACCACGAATCAGCAAATGATGAGGAAACTATCGAGTGGGGCGGGAACGATGTCGTCGTCTTCCACGCAATCGTTTTCATCTCGCGGTACCGAACCGTTCGCGAGGATCACGAGCAATATGGATAAAGCGAAACTTTTAGAGCGCGCGGCGGCATGTTTAAGAGACGCGAGTGCAGAGCACTGGAACGCAGGGAGTAGATTACATGCTTTGAGTGTTGGTTTAATCTCCTTAAACGCGTTGGATGCGGCACACGGTCTCATAAATGCGGCTTGTGAAGAGTTCTCGATGAAGGCTTCTTCAGACTCCGCGACGTCTTCAGATGTGAGCGAAGGAGGCGCTCCGATATCCATGAGTCCCTCGAGTTTAGACGAGCATCTTTCGCAAATTTCATTGGCAAACTCAGCTGAGAGTGCGGATAGTAGCGTCATGATGACGAATACTCCTACGAAAAATAATACAAACAAAGCGAAATACGCCGAGGCGACTGCGATTAAGAAACGCATCGAAGCTGCAATCATGAAAACGCACGCTCGATGCGACAAAGCGGCAAAAGGTATAGTCAACTACGGCATCGACGCGAAATCGTCTTTGCCCGACGGTTTAGAACTCGCGCACGATCGTGCTTTACAGCTCACTCGCGCGGGCGCGGTAGAAGAACTCGTCGGTAACTTCAACTTGGCCACGGATTCGTACGGCGAAGCGCAGACGCTTCTTCTCTTTCTTCTCTTGGACGAAAGTGGGCTGCGAAAAAGAAGCAACGATAGAAACAGCGCCAGCGAAGACTTGAAGCGCATCGCCACTTTTGCCGAAGCCGTCAGTCGACGACAAATCGCCGCCAGACGTTAGAAAAAAGAGAGAAAGAGAGAAAGAAGAGATGTGTATTTATTTTGTTGTCCACCCAAAGGAGGCTTGAAAACGCATCCGAACAACGCTCGTGAAAACGAGCAAAAGTAGAGCGCGTCTGTAATACAGAGAAAAACAACTTCCCATTGCATTTATTTTCACCTTTTTTTTTTGGTGCTGCTTCACAAAAAAAATCAATCTTTTACTCGAGAGGAGCCGCCACCCCTTTTCACACACACTACTTTTACGATGAAGTTCGACGTGAACATCCTTCGGTACATAGAGAAGGACACGTTTCGAACGTTAGTCGCGGTGGAGATGGGCATGAAAAACCACGAGATTGTCCCGGTGCAACTGATAAACGCCATCGCGGGTCTGAAAAAAGGCGGTGGCTACAAACACATTCGCGAACTGTTGAAACACAAATTAGTCCACCACGATAACTCGAAATACGACGGGTACAGACTGACGCCTTTAGGGTACGATTTCTTAGCCATAAAAGCGTTCACGATGAGAAACCGGATAAGTGGCGTCGGGAGGAGAATCGGTGTCGGGAAAGAATCAGACGTGTACGAGGTTGTGAACGACGAGGGGAGGCACATGGCGATGAAATTGCACCGGCTCGGGAGAACGAGTTTTAAAGCGGTGAAGAATAAGAGAGATTATTTACACAGACGGACGAGCTTTAACTGGTTATATTTAAGCAGGCTGTCGGCGTTGAAAGAGCACGCGTTCATGCAAGCGTTGCACGAGAGAGGTTTCAACGTCCCCGAGGCGATTGATTTGAATCGACACTGCGTGCTGATGGAGATGGTGGACGGGTTTCCGCTCACGCAAGTGAAGAAGATGATGTCCCCTGGGAAGGTGTACAACAGTTGCATGCAAGAGTTGAAAAAGTTGGCATTATGTGGATTGATTCATTGCGATTACAACGAGTTTAATATAATGATGCATTTGGAAACGTTGAAAGTGACCGTGATTGATTTTCCGCAGATGGTATCGATTCATCACCGAAACGCCAGGATGCTTTTTGACAGAGACGTGGAGTGTTTGCATAAGTTTTTCTTGAGACGATACGGGTACGACGCGGAATTGGACGTTATGGGTGAACCTGATCCTGATTTTGATGAAATTTTGAAGGAAGTCGCGGAGAAGGAGAAGAATGGAGAGAAGTCAGTCGATTCGCTTCTCAAAGCCAGTGGTTTCACTTCGGAACACCAAAAGATGATCGACGAGGTGATGGCAGAGAGAGAGGAAAGAGCGAAGGAGAGGGCGCTTCATAGAAATAGCGACGGAGAATACAGCAGCGAAGAAGGTTTCGATGATGAGGATGATGAATATGAATCAGATGAAGACGAAGAAAGTAGTGGTGGCGAAGAAAACATAGTATCCGAACCAGATGAACTCGAAGAAGAGGACGAGGAGGAAGAAGAAGACGAATTCCACGACGAGGAACTAAATCTGAATCCTGATGAAGTTAGCGCGTTAGCTTCGCAAGTTGAAGCTATGTTGAACGATCCCAACGCAGTCGTGCCGAAGTACGACGACGAAGTTGGTCCTTTAATTCGTGAAGCTGGAAAAAAGAGAGATAAACTTGCGAAAGATGGACGTCCGGTGCAGCCGGCGCCTTCGGCGATGACAGCGTCCTCGATTCGAAGTCGAGCAGATTTAGGGAATAACCCGGAACTTATTCGGGCCAAATTAAAAGCGGAAAAAGCTAAGAAGACGTTCAAAGGTGCTAATCACGTGCAAACGCGAAACTTTACAAAAGATAAGAGTGGGAGAAGAGGCGTGCGCGGACAGAAGCAAAAAGTAGAAGTCGATCCTTTTTGGGGGTAACGAACTTCCACTGTTGTAAATTATAGTTATAAATAATCATTGCGCTGCTTCTTCCGTCGCTCTAAACCGTAAATATTCTTTCATGAACGGGTCAAAATTACCATTCAACACGCCTTCCGTGTCAGCGGTTTCCCAACCCGAGCGAACATCTTTTACTACTTTATATGGGTGCAACACGTAATTCCTAATTTGCTCGCCAAACTCTGCTTTGACCACATCACCTCGTATCTCTTTCACGTCTTGCAAACGTTGTTGCTCCAAAACAGCCGCTAATTTTGCTTTTAATCTAACCATCGCTTTCGCTTTATTCATCATTTGCGAACGGTCTTCGTCGCATCGCACGGTAATATCTGTTGGGATGTGTCTTATTCTCACCGCCGTTTCTACTTTGTTCACGTTTTGTCCTCCAGCGCCGCCCGATCTCATCGTCGTAATCTCTAAATCCTTTTCCGGAATGTTCATCTCCCCAGCCTCTTCGCTTTCGTCTTCAAACAAAGGGCACACATCTACGGCTGCGAACGAAGTCTGGCGACTCGAATCACCCTTCTTAAACGGCGACAATCGAACGAGCCGATGCGTGCCTTTCTCCGACCGTAAGAAACCAAACGCGTACGTGCCTTCAATTTCGATCGTGACAGATTTAATTCCCGCTTCTTCGCCTTTGTTTCTGCTCGTAATCGTTGCTTTAAACCCTCTTTTTTGCGCCCAATTCAAGTAGGCTCTTTCTAACATCTCCGCCCAATCCTGCGCGTCCGTTCCTCCAGCCCCTGCGTAAATAAACAACTCGCTCCCTAATTTATCGTACTTCCCGCCGAGCATTTTCTCCGTCTCAAACTCCGAGAGCATCTCGTTCAACTTAATCGACGATCGAATCGCTTCCGTTCGTAAGAGTTCATAATCCTCGTTTCCACCTTTATTTTCATCGTTGCCGCCATTGTCCGCGTCTTGTTGTTGTTGTTCCTCCTCCAACATCTCCAGCGATAACTCGACGTCGTCTCTCGTCGCTTCCACCAACTCTGCTCTTCGCAGCTGCGACTGCACAAAACTCAACTCTTTCGTCACTCTTTTCGCTTCGGTTTGATTGCTCCAAAACTCCGCGTCGTTCTGTTTCGTCTCTAAAAGTTCTCTCGATTTTTCCAGCTTGGTTTTGTTCAAAATATCCATGGCGGAATCCGCGCGTTTGCGCAGGCTCTGGAATCTTTTCCTGAGTACGTTTGGAGAATCTTCGTAGGACGGCATCTCGTCCCCGATGTTTTGAGCGGTTTCAGACGACGACGACGTGGCAGCATCACTCGCACCACTCGTCATCTTTCTCGTCCGAGAAGAAGTTTGAGGAGAACGGAGGATGAAAAACCGAGGAGGAGATGAGAGTTTCTCGTCCTCTCGTCGTCGTCGTCGTTCAGCGGTGATGAAAGAAGCGTTGTTGTGTGCACGGGTGATGAAATCATCTTTACGCCGTCGTTGTCCTCTTCTTCTGAGTTGCAAAAGAAGGCTCGACGACGACGAAGAAAAAGAAGAGCTTCGGTACGCTGCTCGGCAGGAATGGCACAGAAAAGTTTTGCTCGTCGTCGTCATTCTTTTCATCTCTTTATCTCTTCTTTAACGACAAACAGAAGAGTGCGTTGAAGAGATGTGAGGGGAGGTTTCACATCGTCCACAGAAAAGAGTCCAGTCCGCGATATTTAATTATTCTTTTCGTCATAAAGTTTAACAACACACAATTAGAGTATTCTATATATATATCTGATCGTCGACCTCATCAGAGAGAGAGGAAGAGAGAGAGGAAGAGAGCGTTTATTAAAGATGTTCAAGAAAGGATCGAGCCTCGGGGAGCTGTTCGGGATCAAGCAGCAACAAGGACAACAACAACAACAACAACAACAACAACAACAGAATTCTTCGAACGCAAATTCGAGACAACAACAACGCAACTCATCTTCGACAACGCCGATTGCGAACAATAACAACGTCGTCCCGTCGTCGATTCAAGATCTGGGGAAAGTCTACGACCGAGCGAAAGATTTACTGGAGAAAACCAGACAGAGAAACCAACTCGGGTTCGAGGAGAATAACCCGGATATCGAGAAGAGGCAATTTGCGCGTCTGAATGAAATTCGAAGGCTAACGAATGCGATGAAAACGAGCGTTCATACGACTCAAGGCAACACAATGTTTGAAGATGTGAACGAAAAAATGGCGTGGGAACAACAGGTGAAATACTTTGAGGAGGATTTAGAGAGCGCGGTGGAAGTGGCGATGAGAGTGAGTGGTGGTGCGACGATGCCGAACGCGTCGCCGATGTTTGCCGGGATGAACGTAGTGGCGTCCAACGCGCCAGAGGAGTTTGCTTTTTCACCGCCGGTGAACGACTTGAGAACGCCACCACCGGTAGCTACGACGGCTCCGCCGGTGATGGTGGATTTGTTCGCCGGGTTGAACGTGACGCCAACGCCTGCCGCCGCCGAGGCTTCTCCTCTACCACCTGCTCCTCATCCCGAAAAAGAAGAAGAAAAAGTGGCAGAAGAGAAACGAGAGATTGATTTTGAAGGAATGATGCCATCAGTTCAAACTTCAGCGATGGAGGTGACAACGACAACAACAAACATAAAAACAACAGTAGAAGACAGCGATAGAAATAAGATAGCTCATGATGATGATGATGATAGAAACAAAACTAGCTCTTCTATTGGATTTGGATTACAACAAGAAGCTTTACCTTTGGACGAAGATGCTTTCGGTGATTTCCGAGATGCGTCGTCTGCTGCGGACGTGCCTCCGTTGCCGACTTCTGCGGTTGTAGAGCCATCTGTTCAACCGCTAGATGATGAGGATGAAGATGGATTTTTTCCGAGAGAAGAGGAAGCGGTAGAAATACCATCTATGGAGGAACTTCAACAACAGGGAGGATTGACGAGTGGATTAGACGACGCATTAGATGAAAGCGACGATTTTCTAGAAGATTACGCGAGCGCCACGCTGATGCACGAAGCTGTTATTTCTCCACCCGCCGTAGTAGAAACTCATCCGATAAATCCGCCGATAAACAAAGCATCGGCTTCGGCGAATACTACAATGTTACGCATCCCTTCGTTTACAAACGAGGATGTGCCGATCGGGAACTCGCCCGGCGCTAAAAGATTTCAACAGAAGACGAAGTTTGCACGAGAAACTAAAGTATCAGCAGAAGCACTAGCGAAAGGAGAAGAAGAAGGAGAAGAAAAGACAAAAGTTAATAGCGTAGAAGCAATAGCAAACGCGGTGGAATCAGAACGAGTCGTGAGTGATATCGTTGAAAAGGGTCATTTTCCTGGGAGTAGGAGTCTGGACGAAAGTCCCAAAGTGAGCACTCCAGTGCTTTCACCCGCACATAGCTACGGTGGCGGTGGTGGTGGTGGTAGTGGTGGCGACAGTGGCTCTTTGCAAACAAGAGAATCTACGTCCGAACCGTTTACGCCGGTGTATTCGCGCGTCACGACTCCAACCTTAGAACTTTCCCCAGACGCGATGATACCAATAAGTCCTGGGTCGCCGATGATCTTCAATTCGCAAGACCAAGATTTTATTTTGCAAAACTTTGGGATACAAAGAGTCGCTTTAGATTTGGAAGTCGCGAATGAGGTCGACAAAGTTGTAGAAGCGGCAGAATCGTACGTGCGCATGCGTCGCCTGTCGTGGGAAAATGCGCAGCGATTGAAAATGGAAGCGAGCAACAAAAGATTGTCTTCGGCGACGAATGCTACCCAACATCTCAAGCGCAAATCCGAATTGCAAAAACAACAAGACGACGCCATACGAAACGATGATTTCGAGCTTGCAGCAGATGTCGAGGAGAAGTTGAATTCACTTTCAAAGCAGATTAAAGATACAGAAGACGCGCTGAATGCGGCAGAGTTACAGCACGCCGAGCGCGTGCGCGCCTCTTTAAGCGCGCTGAACGAATGGGCACACGCCGAGATTGAAGCGTCCAACAACATAGATAAATTCGTTTCGGATAAAGAAGAGAAGTGGGCTCGAGAGAAAGAAGAAGAAGAAGAAGCGAGAAAAAAAGTCGCAGCTGCGGAAGCTGCAGCAGCAGCGTCTTCAAACAACACTTCGTCGGAGCACGAACGTCTCGTTCTACGCGCGACTGAAACTGAAGACGCGCTGAAACTCGCAGTCGAGAAAAGCCGTGAGAATGAAGCAAAGACGAGTGAAATCGAGGACGAGAGGAAAGCAATGGAAACAAAAGTGAATGAACTTAAAGAAGCGTTGCAAATTGCAGAAAATGAGCTGGAACATCTCGCAAACAAAGCCGCTTTGGAATCCGCGAACGCTGAAAAAGCGAATCGATTAGTAAGTTCGTGTAGAGAAACGCACGAAACGAGCAAAGCCGCGTTGGAGTCGTACAATGAAAAAGTTCGAGAAGAAGAGCGCAAAGAAGCACACAAGCAGCAAATGCAAGGCGGCACATCTTCCGAAACTGAGGAGCTCATTGGTAAGATGAAAGAACGATCGGAGCTCTATCGCCGCGCTGGTTCTGAGCGTTTACAAACGACCGAAGAATCCAGCATCAGTGACGAGTTGCAACAGTTGGTCATTCACGAAACGACGAACACGATACTCTCCAGCGAGGCACAAAGCGAATTGAAACGAGAAGAAAGCGACAACGCGCGAATCAATGCCGACCTCGCCAACGCACTTTCACAAGAACGCGACTGTCAAACTCGCTTGACCATTTTAGAGCGTCGTAAAAACGAACTCCTCGCTCTGAAACAGTCGCACGCGGCTGCGAAAAGCTTCAAAGAAGCCTCGGAATGCGTCAACGAGCTCAACGCTAAAATATTACCCGAATTGGAACAGTTGAACACCTTGCTCGTGCAAAAGAAAAGAACGGTCGAAAGCTTGCAACTCCAATTCTCGGAATCCGAAACCAAAGTCGGATTGTGCAGAGAAAAGTTCCGCGAGGCTGAAAAAGTCTGCGCGCAGAGTCGAAAAGTACGTCTTCAAACTGAATTGAACACCAAGAATTCTTCCGAAGACGAGAGTGAAGTGGAGGCGTTAAAGTGCGCGTTGGAGTTGCTCGTGTTGAAGCACCCAGAAGTTTAACTAATATAATACAATGTCTTACTATTACTAATATCATTTGCTCTCCTCTTTATTCGCATCTAATCCTAACGCCGCTCGCACTCCGGGAGACCGCTTCTTCTTCCTCTCTTTCGCGCTGAGCTTCGCCGCGTTCAATCCGCAAACGACCACGACTAAACTCCCGAGCATGAGTTTCAAGTGCTTCGGGAACGTCTTTGAAGAGACAAAGTGTCGATGATGATGATGATTCTCACCACTTCTGCCCCGAGATGATGGTCCTAAATGTTCTCGTTCACCCAACGCGGTTCGTCTCGCGCTTTGCAGTTGTAAAAACTCTTCTTGCGTCCCTCCTTTATCGGGATGTTTGGAATGGAGCAGCTCTCTGTACGACTTCTCCACGTCTCTGGACGTGATGACGCTTCCATCGTTTCTCGATTTGTCCTCTAGGTTTAATATTTTATACGCTCGCTCTTTGTTCATCATCTCGTTCTTCCTCGAGAAGTCAACAGAAGAATCATCGTCGTCGTCTCATTTTTTTGTGCAGTCTGTCTGGCGGCTGTTTTCCATTTTGAGACAAATTCTTCATTTTTACACACACACAATACTACTACTAACAACAACAACAACAACAACAACAATCACAATCACAATGTCGTCGTCTTTGCGAAACGCGATCAAGCGCACGACGCACAAAGAGCGCTCGCAACCCGCGGACAGAACGAGACTCGGTTTACTCGAGAAACACAAAGATTACGTTTTGCGAGCGAAAGATTTCCACAAGAAGGAAGACGCGATAAAAGTGCTGAAACGAAAAGCGGCGGAGAGAAATCCGGACGAGTTTTATTTCGCCATGGAGAAGAAAAAGACCCGAGACGGCGTGCACGAGGAAAGGACGACGGAACAGAATAAGTACACCGAAGAGGAGCTGAAATTGATGAAAACGCAAGACTTGAGATACGTGTCGTTGAAAGCGCAAACAGAGTTGAAACGAGTTCAGAAGATGAAGGAAACGTTGCACTGTTTAGGCGCCGGGAGCGAGGAGAGGAAACACACGATATTCGTGGACGAATACTCGGAAGCGAAGACGTTTAAGCCGGAGACGTATTTCGACACGCCGAGAGAGTTGATCGGTAGAGCGTTTAACCGACCGAAAAATAGCCAATTGGAAGACGCGGATCAACTCGTCGGCGTCGGCGCGAACGAAATCGACTACGACGAAGAAGAGTTACGGAAACAGCAGGAGAGACGACTGAAGAAAGTGGCCAAGCTAAACCGAGGCGCGTATAAGATGTTGAACGAACACGAAGAGAGAGCGGAACAGTTGAAATCGATGACGGTCAAAATGGCGCTGCAAAAAGAGATTTCGCACGGGAAAGGCGTGAAGAAGAAAATCACGAAGAAGAATAAAGACGGCACGGTGGAGTCGTATTTCGTGTGGAAACAGATTCGAAAGAGATGAACGAACGATGATCCAGCGAAATGTTGATATGCGTACCGATAAATTAATACAGCACAGCAGCGCACGTTTAGAATTAGAATAGATATTATTAGAGTGCACGTCTGTAACGTGTAGTAGTAGTAGTAGTAGTAATAAAACAACATCAACATCAACAAACAAAGGCGAAAAGTTTGTCAATCACACGAGAGAGAAAAATCGAAAAAAAAAAAATCAAAAATACGCACTTTTTGAACTCCTTTCCGCACACCATCATCGGCGACGATGGGGAACGCGGTATCATCATCGGACAGCGCGGAGGGTAACGTGAACGACGACGAGATTGGAGAAGAAGACGCTCGCGTTCTTCCCATCGCCGCCGCCGCCGCCGTGTCGGCAATACAAAGAAGAACGTCCTCTTCGAAGTTGCCACTCCACTCTGTCGTCGTACCTCGAAGGCTTTCGCAACGGCCGGGATGTACGATTACTTTGAAGAACATCGGGTGTAAAATTACGTGTAAATCGACGAAGAAGAAGATGGGAGAGAAGAAAAGGAGAGAGTTTCCGTTCGACGAGCCGGACGAGGAGATTGGCCCCGGCGCTGTGTCATCTGAACAAGAAGAAGAAGAGCAAGAGCAAGAGCAAGAGCAACAACAACAACAAAATCAAAATAAGAAATATTTCGAGAAGACAATTTTGGCGAACGTGACTGGTGTTATATCTCCAGGTTTATGGGCGATTATGGGCCCAAGTGGAGCTGGGAAGTCAACTTTGTTGGACATCATCACTCGCCGCAAAACCGAAGGGATTATTTCTGGCTCGATATTGCTCGATGGAAAACCGTCTACGACCTTGGCGATTAAAAAATACGCGAGTTACGTCGCCCAGCAAGACATCTTCTACGGAGGAAGTACCGTATTTGAAACCCTTTTGTTCGCCGCGATGATTAAGATTCCTGGAGTGGAGAAGTTGGAGAAGCAATCGGTGTACGAGCAAGTCGAGCAAGTTATTCAGGCGATGGATCTGGAGAAATGTCGCAACACGTATCTTGGGAACGCCTTAGTCCGAGGCGTCTCGGGCGGTGAGAAGAAGAGAGTGTCGATCGCCTCGGCGCTTTTGAGTCAGCCCAGATGCATGTTTCTGGATGAACCTACGTCAGGCTTAGATTCGCAGATGGCCAGAGAGGTGATGATGTGCTTGGCGGATTTACAAAGGCGCGAAGGAAGGACCATAGTCACTACGATCCACCAACCGTCTACGGACATATACAATGTTTTTGACGGGTTGATTCTATTAAATCGAGAGTGCGTATATTTCGGCGCTGCGGGTCAGAACCCAGTTCGTTTTTTCGAAACGCTTTCGGGTATTCCTCAGCGCGTCTCCGGATGTTCCGTGTCGGAGTATTTACTCGAAGTGCTCTCGTTCAACGACTCGGTCGATTTTGAAAAATTTTACGAGCAAAGCGACTTGGCGGCGAAAAATCACGAGGATTCAGACGAAACGACAACGTACGAAATCAACGTCAACAACGGAACCGATGAAGAAGACAAGCAATACGAGCGTACGCTTTTTGGCGAGCTGCTTTGCTTGATTCGATACAAATTTTTTGTTCATTTGTTCCATTCGTTGTTCTGGTTCTCCCGTGTGATAATATATGCCCTCTTAGCCGCAACGCTCTCCGTTTTCTTTTATGGTCAAGACCGAACGATGAGCGGAATCATAAATACCAACGGAATTTTGTTCATAATGATCATTCTACCGATGTTTATGGCGCAAGGGTTCATTGACAACCTAAAAACTGAACGCGAAGTCTACACGAAAGAGTTTCACGACTCGTATTATCGTTCGCTTTCGTACGTCACCGCGAAGATTTTCGTGGAAATTCCCGCGTGCGCCATCAACGCGATATTGTATACAAGCATCATATTTTATTCCATCGGCCTTCAAGGTAGTTTTTGGTTTGTCGTCTTGGCAAATTTTGTCAACATGATTGTGTGTATGCTCATCGGTTATTCGATCGGTGCTTTGGTTCCTGGCGAAATTGGTCCAGGGGTCGTTCTGCCGGTCTTTTCTACGTTGAATATGCTCGTGAGCGGGTTTTTCGTACGCTTTGAAACGATACCGGTGATTTGGAAGTGGTTTTACGACTTTTCGTGGATTCAGTGGGGATGGAGTGCGGTCATGGTGAACGAATTCGGTGGATCTGTGAGCTTTCGTGAACACTGCACGCCCGAAGGGTTGGACGATATGTTCGTCCAATTAAACATCCCACCGAACCAAGAGCGAGCGTTCCGATTCTGGTTACGAAGTCAAAGCACTGATGGAACGGAGTGCGAACCCATTACAGGTTTCTCCATTTTAAGAACGTTCGCGTTAGACGGACGGAAACGTTATCAAAACGTCGCGTACGCTTCGGCTTGGATACCGGTTGGTTTTCTGTTCTTCTATTTGGGCGTGACGTTCGTGAGACACGAGAAGCGTTAATAAGTTTCGAAATCGTCATTGAGCTATTATTTGTCGTCGATGTTGTTGTTGTTATTGTTGTTATTACACGTGTGTTACCAATGTTTCTACTTCTCAAATCTCTCTCTTTTACCCGCGTCTCGGGCAGTCTTTGCACCACGTCGACTTGTCTTTTCTTTCCGGATGCACGCACTTGGTTTTGGCCATTTCGGTTTTGGAGTCACAGCCGACGTCCGCGTTCGCGTCATCGGTAATCGCCGTTTGCGCGTGCGCTGGCCTCATGGAGAGAGAGCACGTCGGCGGTGCGGACGCGCGAGAGACAACTTTGGTTCGCTGTTGTTGTGGTTGTTGTTGTTGCGCCTGTGTGTGATAATACATTTTTTCAGAAATGGATAAAAAAGCGGAGTAAATAATCTGCTCGCAAGGACGGCTCGCATTCGCGCGCGCAGAGAGAGAGAGAGAGAGAAAAACGAGGAAGAATCGAAAACGAGAGAGAATGACGACTCACAGATGATGCCACGACGCGAACGGTACTTAAAACAGTAGTAAAAACCATGATGATGATGTTGGTGCCGTGTGTCTGTGTGAATAGAAAGTGTGCCGTCATCAAACGTTTCCGTCGTTTCGTGGTCGAAAAAGCGTCTTCCTCTTTTCCTCTTTTCTCTGTTTTTTGGCAAACGAAAAGCAAAAAAAAAAAAACAGAGAAAACCTGTCGAGAAGGCGAGAAAACCAAAGAAGCTCTTTCTTCTCCTTCTTCACAAAAAAAAACATAGCGTACATTCATTAACCATGGCTGACGTACAGCACGAGAGAGGTTATCAAAAACAAGTCGGCGTTAACGTTGGGTAAGTATATCTTCGCGGTTTTAATAGTTAGAACGGTTTGATCTTCTCTCGCGCGTTTGAGAGATAGGGAGGATTCCGGATTTTGTGTTTTTGTCCTCCTCCGCTCTGCATTTCTCTCTCTTGGCGCTTTGAAAGGAGGAGGAAAATGGGCGCTGAGTTTCGACGCGAGTTTAAGGGCACCAGGATGCGCGTATCGGTGCATGTTTACGCTTCAACGCGTATCAGAGATATTATTGCGTGCACGCGTGCACGAAGAGTGTCTGATACGCGTTCGCGAGATGTAAATATGGGCCGGTAAAGATGCGCGCGTTTGGCCGAAGGAAGCCCTCATTTTGAAGGCGGAGAGTAGGGCCTCCGTTAGGGGGATGCGATTGGTGATGCTTTTTTAACGAGAGTCTCCGCCCGCATCTTTCTCGCGGGGTGTTCTTCCCTGATGAACGCGCTTTGGCTCGTGTCGTCGTTCGAGAGCAGCAACTTGGATCATCGGCTACCTAGAATTTTCGTTTCGGTTCGGGTGAAAGAGAAACTTGTTTGCTCTTGGATCTCTCTCTCCTCTTTCTCTTTTTACGTGTGTATTTACTCACCTCTTTCCCTCTCTCTTTATTCACAGTTTCGCCGCGTCTACGAGAAAGAAAGCGCCGGGTAAAGCGGGTACCCGTTACTACAAGAACGTTGGTTTGGGCTTTAAGACTCCGAAAGAGGCCATCGAAGGCAACTATATCGACAAGAAGTGCCCGTTCACCGGTAACGTCTCCATCAGAGGTAGAATCTTGTCCGGCGTCGTCAAGTCTACGAAAATGAACCGCACCATCATCCTCCGCATGGATTACTTGCACTTTATCAAAAAGTACCAGAGATACGAAAAGAGACACTCGAACATTGCCGCGCACATTTCCCCGGCGTTTCGATGCAAGGAAGGCGACAAGGTTGTCGTCGGCCAGTGCAGACCGTTGTCCAAGACTGTTCGTTTCAACGTCTTGAAAGTCATCCCGGCTGGGGCCTCTTCCGGGAAAGGTTTCGTCGCGAACTAAACTATGTGTTCGTTGCATGGAGAGTGGTAAAGTAGATTTTATAATAAGGGTAATTAGCTATTCGCGCTTGAATAATAGTTTGTTATGATGTAATAACGATGATTTTGAGTACGACTGTGTAGTAGAGAAGAACGAAATATATTAGTCTTGTTCCTTCTAAATTTGCTCTCTTTCACGCAAGCAAGCGAGCGAGTGAATTCTCATTATTTCACGACACAAAAACTCTCCTCTGACTCTACTTCTGTCTGACTACTCGATTGACAACCACCCTCTCTTCTTTCTTCTTCTTCAGTTTTTAAAGAGTAGACGTCTTCTCATTCCCCCATCCATGGTGGCATCCTCCACCTTCTCAGGCGGAGGAGGAGGAGGCGGAGGAGGAGCAATTGGCAACAGCAACGCCTTGGAAGATTACATTTCCACTTTCGTCACGTACAAATACGTGCGTCTCCGTAACCCGCACTGGTTGGGATACTCGCACTTCGTCTTACGAATCGTTCTGTTGATCGGGTACGTGTTCTTTTACGAAATCTTATTCAAGAGTTCGCACTTGAAATACGAAAGGCCGATTCATCAACCGATTCCTTTGTGGTTGCAACGTCCAGACGTGTTAGACGTGAATTTGATGTCCTATTGTTTCGACGGAGGCCCGCCGTGCAGAGAGTGGAACATCGTGGACGACGAACATAACAACGGGAAACCGGTGAGAAAAGAATCGCTGTTTATCACGACGCAGTGGGTGGAATCTCATCAAGAGAGACGGACGAAAAATTGCGCGAAACGGAAAGGATTCACCGGAGAGTTGGAAGAAAATTTATCAACCAATACTAACAACGACGACGAGAGAAATAGAAGAGAGAACAATAACAACAACAACAATAATAGCAGCAGCAGTTCGAAGACGAATCTGATCATGAAAGACTTTCACACGAGCGGGAACTTGGGCCGAGGTGGTCGCCTCGCGAGAGGAGACCATCAACTCCAACCCGAGTGCGGGTCGTGGGAGGAAGTGGAGAGAGAAATATTCAGAGTCTCCGGGGCGGAACAGTTTGCGATCCACGTGAAACCGGAATACGTGGCCACGTCTTGGTCGGTACACGCTGGATTTCTTCAAGTGACTTTACCGAATAAGAAGATTTTTCGACCAAACTTTCTCTCGGAGACGCCGAAGGACGTGGTGATTAAAGTTGGAGACATCGTGAAAAACGTGGAGTTGTATCCGAACGAGTTGAAAAAGAAAGAGTTGTCGGTGATTGTCAAAGGTTTACAGGAGAAAGGGTTGGAATACTTATTAGAAGCGGACGAATTGTACGAATACGACGGGAAAACGCAAACGTTGAGGCAAAACGGTTTGACTTTAGCTTTGGAGTTGACGTATTCAAATACGTCGCCATTTGATGTTTTTAAGGCTTTGGCGGGGCAAGGCTCTGAGAACTTTCCGTGGCACTGCCAAATGGACGTGCGTTTAGTCGGGTACACGGAAGTCAGAGCGCAAGAGTACGTCTTCAAAAATTGGCCGGCGGAAAGAATCAACCTACAAAGAGCTGGTATTCATTTGATTGTGTACCAAAAAGGTAAGTTGGGGAGGTTTGATTTAGGAGCATTGGTGTTGGTATTCATCACTGGGGGTGGTTTGATGACTGCGGCGAGAATGTTCATCGAACTCATGTCCACGACGTTTGGTCCAGAGGCGGCGAGACATCGCCGAGCGCTCACAGACGACGTCGATTTAGCGCACTTAGATTAATATTTACATCGCACGCGTACCAAATGTGTATTACAGTACCAGTATTTATGATTTTACTTGTTATTATATCGATATTATGGGCTGCATGGGTACACTGGTCATTACAATCACAATTCGTTTTCTATATTATATCAACTCAATTCACTTCTTGTACTCAGTATATTATTTGAGTCACATCGTCTGATGACGAGTGAATTCTTCTTTTTTGTTCTCGCGTGTTACATTTTGATCGAGGTTGCTTCACTTTCGATGGACATTTCGCCGATTCCAATTCTCCCGACACCGTGTTCGCCCCAGTTTTGCCAGGAGTTAATCATAATCCAATACGGTTTACCACCTTTCCCGGTCTCTTCGTCGTCGCCTTCAAATCCCCAACCGATGATTTTCGTCGCGTGTAAGCCTAAAGGTTTCCCGCCTTCCGGTTGTTCGTACACGCCGTGTTTGTGCCCGTAAAAATCATCACACACAGGGCCAAAAGTCACCACCATGGACCCATACTTGTGCAATTCCTGCGTTATGCATTTCCAATCTCCCGGTGGACACTCGTACGGCTCCGAAGTCGGCCTCATCATTTCCGTTTCTGAAATCGGCGTCCCGTCTGCGCACGTCGTTGGGCACTCTTCGGCTATCGTCCCGGGCACTTGACACGGGTGGTCGCACGCCTCGAATTCGTACGGCAAACACGCACTCGATGAATCACCAAACATACCACCAGTCGGCACGCCTTTCTCGATCGCTTCCTGTAAAGTATCGATGACGTTCCCGCCTTCGCATCCGGCGCCCGCGCTGTAGCACGACAACGCGTACTGCGGCGATAACTCTTCTGTTTTCCCGTGCGCGATACACACTCGATCGTTCATGACTTCCGTCGCTGCGACTGCCCAGCAACTTCCACACTTTCCTTGGTCTCTGACGGTACCTATTAACCCTTTACATTCGGCCCATTCTTTCCTCGCGTCAAAGTGTCTCGGCAAACCCAACGATTCCGGGTCGAACGAAGCTTTGATGTCTCGTTTGTATTCCTCCGTGTTCGTGCTTTGCCCCCAGTTCCCAAGCTCCGGCGTTATCATCGAGTACGGAATGTATTCTTTCGAATATCGCTCGTCGTCGTCCATGGAGGCGAACTCGGACTTTAAAATCATTTGCGGTTCTTGTTGTTGTCCTCCAATTAAACCGCCAGATTTCACCTTTGAAATCGGCTGAACACCCAACTGGCTGAGAATCTTGAACGACGACGACGACGAGATTGCATTCGATGAATCTACTAAACCTTGGTCTTCTTTCGAGAGCATGGAAGAAACAAAACCACCACCGATATCTTTATCGTCGTCGTAATAATTCCTCTTTCCCGCTACAGCGAGTAAGAAGAGCGACGCGATACCTGCGGTCTTCACCATTCTTCCGTACATTTTTGATTTCCCTTCTCCACCCGCGTCCTCGTCAATAATGGTGGTCGCCTCCCCGTTCGACAACAATCTGTCCGTCTCTTTCATTCTTATTATACTCTATTATTATATTATTACTAAAACGAGAAAAGATCTCTCTCTGTGTGTCTGCTAAACAATGAGTACTCAGCAAAGAAGCACCAATAAAAGCGCGCGTTATAGGTACAGTAGATATCCAGCGCAGAGAGGAAAAGATATGAAGCGAAATTGCGGAAAAAAGAGAGTTTTTCAAACGTTTTTTTTCCCAAAAGAAGAAAAAAAAAATGAGACCCCGCGTGCCGTATTAAAATACCGCAAGAACAACAAAAGGAAAGAAACAAAAATCTCTCTTCTTCTCTCTCTCTCTCTCTCTTGTTGTTGTTGGAAGAGAGTA
>Ga0209630_10000454_pt1 | contig 46297 bp, 46 predicted proteins | sample COG_01_FD_184745 | JGI IMG/M metagenome (GOLD analysis project Ga0209630, IMG submission 184745) | Pelagic Microbial community sample from North Sea - COGITO 998_met_01 (SPAdes) (version 2) | ecosystem: Environmental > Aquatic > Marine > Neritic zone/Coastal water | place: Helgoland, sampling...
GAGGAAAAGTGTGATGCGTACAGCAAATATTAGCCGCAATACGGCTGAAACAAAGATTTTGGTTGAAATCAACCTTGATGGAACAGGCCAATATGATAACAAAACTGGCATTGGTTTTTTTGACCATATGCTAGACCAATTATCACGTCATTCTTTGATTGATATTAAAGTACATGCAAATGGTGATTTGCACATTGATGACCACCACACAGTTGAAGATGTAGGAATTGCTTTAGGTAAAGCACTTAGTAAAGCATCTGGTGAAAAACGTGGCATTAACCGTTATGGATCAAGCTTGTTAGCAATGGATGATGCATTAGTTAGATGCGCTTTAGATATGTCTGGGCGGCCTTTTTTGGTTTGGAATGTTGAAATTCCAAATTCTAAAATAGGAACTTTTGATACAGAACTTGTTAGAGAATTTTTTACTGCATTTTCAACGCAGGCTGGGTTAACACTTAATATTAATTCACTTGATGGCTTTAATAGCCACCATATTGTTGAAGCAATATTTAAATCAGTTGCGCAAGCATTAAGAACTGCGGTTGAAACAGATCCAAGAAAAGCAACCGAGATACCTTCGACAAAGGGCACACTTTCTGAATGACAACAGTTATAATTGATTATAATTCTGGAAACTTAAGATCAGCCGAGAAAAGTTTCCAGCTTATGTCTGAAGAACTTAATTTGGGAAAAGTAAAAGTTTCCAACAAGCCTGAGGATGTCGTTAATGCTGATAGGGTTGTTTTACCAGGCGTAGGAGCATTTGCTGATTGCAAACATGAGTTAAGTTCAATTATGGGCTTATACGAAGCAATAGAAGCTCACGTAAAAACAGGCAAACCATTTATGGGCATCTGTGTAGGCATGCAGATGATGGCTACTTGTGGACACGAACATGGATATCATGAAGGTTTTAATTGGATAAAAGGTGACGTTAAGATAATGGAACCTAATGACAAAAATTTAAAAATACCTCATATGGGCTGGAACAATTTAAATATCTTAAATAGCCACCCAGTATTTAATAATATAAATGAAAATGATCATGTATACTTTGTTCATTCATATCATTTTGAGGTTGAAAATAATAATAATTTATTAGCAAATGTAGATTATGGCGGCAAAATAACTGCTGCTGTCGCCCATGAAAATATAATAGGAACTCAATTCCATCCAGAAAAAAGCCAGTCAGTAGGCTTACAGATAATTAAAAACTTCTTGCAGTGGAACCCTTAAAATATAATTTTTTACTTTTCGCATGACTTTGCAATTTTTGCTCCATAAGAGTAAGCCCTAAATATAATTCTGATATGGAAATTGATTATGATACTCTACCCTGCAATTGATTTAAAAGATGGAAAATGTGTCCGACTATATAAAGGAAGAATGGAACAAGAAACTGTTTTTAATGACAGTCCTTCCGATCAAGCAATTAAATTTGCAAATGATGGGTGTGAGTGGTTGCATTTAGTAGATTTAAATGGAGCCTTTGCAGGTAGTCCGATAAATTCATCTCCAGTTGAAGAAATCTTAAAATCTGTGGATGTTCCCGTACAATTAGGTGGGGGAATTAGAAGCCTTCAAACTATAGAAAGCTGGCTAAGCAAAGGATTATCACGAGTGATACTCGGGACAGTCGCCGTAGAAGATCCAAGCTTGGTAAAACAAGCAGCATCTGAGTTTCCTGGAAAAGTTGCAGTCGGGTTGGATGCTCGCAATGGAATGATAGCAACGCGAGGCTGGGCAGAAGAAACGGATATAAATATTATAGAATTAGCAAAAAAGTTTGAAGATGTTGGAATATCAGCAATAATTTATACAGATATAAATCGTGATGGAGCTATGCAAGGCCCCAACATAGAAGCAACTGCAGCATTAGCAAACGCTGTCCATATTCCAATAATTGCATCAGGAGGCGTATCCTCAATGGATGATCTAAAAGCATTAAAATCATGTGGCGCAAAGTTAGATGGTGCTATTTCGGGGCGTGCACTATATGATGGTGTCATTAATGTTCCTGAAGCAGCCGCATTTTTAAAATCCTGACTATATTAAATATAATTTTTGATTTAAATTATCTCTATGTCTTAAGTATTAAGAAAGTTTACAAGATATCATGTTAAAAACTCGAATAATACCATGCTTAGATGTTAAAGACGGACGCGTTGTAAAAGGTGTAAATTTTGTAGATCTAATAGATGCTGGTGACCCAGTTGAAAGCGCAAAAGCCTATGATATCGCAGGAGCTGATGAATTATGTTTTTTAGATATTGCAGCAACTATTGAAAACCGCAGTACGATGTTTGACGTTGCAAAACGTACTGCAGAACAATGCTTCATGCCACTTACGATAGGTGGCGGAGTTAGGGTTCCAGAAGATGTCAGAAAACTCTTACTTGCTGGAGCGGATAAAGTTAGCTTTAATTCAGCCGCTGTTGCAAACCCAGATGTTGTATCAGAAAGCGCAAACAAATTTGGATCACAATGTATTGTTGTAGCAATAGATGCAAAAACTGTAAGCCCAGGAAAATGGGAAATATTTACTCACGGCGGGCGTAAAAATACAGGTATTGATGCTGTAGAATTCGCAAAACTTGTTGAAAGTAAAGGCGCTGGCGAGATTTTATTAACATCAATGGATCGTGATGGTACAAGAGATGGTTATAATCTAGCGCTAACACGTGCTATAAGTAGTGCAGTAAACATACCTGTTATAGCATCTGGAGGGGTTGGAAATTTGGACCATCTTGTAGAAGGTGTTAAAAAAGGTGGAGCATCTGCGGTTTTGGCTGCTTCTATTTTTCACTTTGGTGATTATACAATTAAACAAGCAAAAGCGCATATGCAAAATGCAGGCGTAGCAATGAGAATTTAAAATGTCAGATATATTAATACGATTAGCGCAAACAATAGAACATCGCAAAAACAGTGATAATGAAAAATCATATGTGTCAGAATTAATCAAAAGTGGTCCTGAGAAATGTGCTGAAAAATTTGGTGAGGAAGCAGTTGAGGCTATTATAGCTGCAGCTAAACGAGATAAGAAAAATTTAACAGAAGAAGCTGCTGATGTTCTTTTTCACATGCTTGTCATGCTTTCATCATGTGATGTCGACTTTAAATCTGTACTGAAAGAACTTGAGCGTCGTGAAGGAAAGTCTGGTTTAATTGAAAAGTCTGAACGTAAAAATAATTAGTTATCAAATATTTATCATATAAAGCTAATGTATAATGTGATTTCTCACTATTAATTTTCCTCATATATTACAGGAAACCAATCTTTTCTAATTTCATCGCCTGCTTTCATTTCATGATTTGGAAATGGTGGTGATGTCGGCCCTGGTCGGTCGATATATCTAGCATCATCACCAAGCAATCGGAGAGAAAATGCGCGCCGCCGTTTATTTGTTGTATTGCCACGCGCCCCATGCAAAATCCCATAATTAAATGCTACTGCATCCCCTGGTTCCATATCCCATTCTTTAATGTCCATACCTTCCAAATCAGGATCAGGGACTTGCATGTATTTATTATCATCAGGGTAAAAATTTGTTTCAGAAAGCCACCTTGTAGGCAATACAGGCTTATCCCATAGATGACTTCCAGCTACACATCTCAGGCTTGCTTCTGTAACAGTGTCCATCGGAGACCAAAGGCTAACATTTTGAATACCATCAATGAAGTAATATGGACCATCTTGATGCCATGGAGTTTTTTTTGCAGTGCCAGGCTCTTTTACTAAAACGTGATCATGAAATACTTGTACTTTCCTTGATTGCATCAAATTAGCAGCAACTTCAGCCGCAGGAGAATTCCAGATTACATCTTTAAATTCATCAATACGTGTCCAGTTGCAATAATCATCAAAGAAACGTCCACCTTCGCCCTCTTTTAAATTTTCAGCAGCATAAGGGCCAGGATTTGACATATTATGTTCTATTCCTGATCGAACTATATCAACATAATCAGCAAAAAGTCCTTTTATGAGAACAACTCCATCTCTTTGAAAGCTTTGCACATGTTCGTTAGTAATCAGATTATGCATCTTTAAAATACCTATCAATTTTACGTATATTTATAACAACATTAAAAATTATAGAAAGAGTGATGGTGCAGGTGTCGCCTGACTAAGTAGATCAAGCATCAGATTTTGCAAATGGACGAAGACGCAACTAATGGGACATCAAGTTTGTCTGACAGTGCCATATTTGACACTTGCGCCCAAAGTAACCATTGGCTTCTTGTATATCTATGTTTCATGACCAATCAACGCTAAGGACCGGAAGTAGACCTTAGTGTTGCAGGAAAATTCGTGCTAATTCTCGCGTTCGATTAATAAATCTCTCATTACGTGCCATTGAACCATCTTCGTTCATGCGAGCTCTATTCCACCCGACATATGTGGCTGATCTGAGTGTAATGAAAAGATCAAGAGCGGCAAGATCTATGATCCGAACAGAGATGTAACCTTTGATCAAGGCGTCTCGTAGGAATGGGTAATCGTGCTCGGTTTGAATCTTTAGCAACGTAGTCGCTAGGTCGAAAAGTCGATAACCAAATCCGCCATCATCAAAATCGATAAGTTGTAGTTGATCACCATCAACCAAGACATTTTCAAGCACCAGATCGGCGTGGATCAACCCATAATCTAGATCGTTTTCTATAAGTTTAAGATCGATGGTTGCTTTTGCACGCAAATGTTTAAACAATTCGCAATCCTGAGGCGATAATGCTGGATTATCCCAAAAACGATCCCAGAGTGGCGCATCTCCCAACAAACCGTCTCTGTTCCACTGGCAGCGCACAAAGCCCTTCGGCGTACTCCATTTATCTGAAGCCATATGAAGCTGTGCCATCTGTTGCCCAACTTTGTAAAATAGGTTGTTGCGGTTAGATGCACCCATAACCTCTGACATTGAAGTTCCAAAAAGCCATGTCAGAACATCGACCTGTATGCCGTCCACAATATGTAAAGTATCACCAGACATTGATACTATGGGTGCCGGGACGGCGATGCCTACTTTTGCAACAGCATCCATCCATTGCAATTCGGATAACAGTTCTGCCGCAGTGCGATAATTCTTGCGGTGCAGGCGCAGCGCGAAAGTCTTTTCATTGGTCGTAACCTTAAATACTTGATTTTCACGCGTAGCGACTAGATGGTAGTCGGCGCCTGTCATACCCCACAGCTCCAGTGCCTGATTTACGGTTTTGTTCATGGAGCCAATGGTGTCTTCGCCAAGACATCGTCTAGAGTATCGAATAATAGATCTGCATTTTCGATTGTGAAGGGCATAGGTGGGCGAATTTTCAACATATTTTTATGGCGACCCAATTTGGAGTGGATAATGCCACGATGACGCATTGCGTTGATTATGCGATCTGTAAATGCAATGGCAGGTTCCCTGCTCTCGCGATTTAGTACCATCTCTGCCCCGAACACTAACCCTGACCCGCGGACATTCCCGATACATTCATGTTTATTTTGCAACCGTTGCATCCGCCCTAGGGCATACTCACCGACTATTCTAGCATTTTCCAATAGGCTCTCATCTTCAATCTCTTCCAGCACAGCCATTGCAGCTGCGCACGAAACTGGGTTACCACCAAACGTATTGAAGTACCGATACCCCGAGCGAAAACGACTAAGGATACCCATCTTGGTCACCACCCCACCAACAGGATGTCCGTTCGCCATTGGTTTCCCTAATGTCATGACATCAGGGACCACACCCATTTTTTCATGCGCCCACATGTGGGTACCTGTGCGGCCAAATCCTGATTGAACTTCATCACAAATCAACAATCCGCCAGCCTTCCGTACCACATCCGCGGTTGGCTTAAGCCATCCATCAGGATTGTCAGGGAAACCCTCGTTCAAGAAAAACGGACACACCACGAAGGCTGCAAACCCAACTCCCGATTTTTCGTGTGCTTCAATCTGTCCTGCAATAGACTGTGCAAACTTCTTCCCATCTGGATCGGGGTTGCGGTAACTGTCTGGTGCTTCGACAAACCTAAAGTACTGATCCAATCCAAATCCAACGCTGGGAATATTCGATTGGCTTAGCTGACTTACCAACGAAGTGTTGCCATGATAGGTCGCGTCCGTAGCAATGATGCCCCGTTTACCTGTCACCTCCTCAGCCATCCGCAAGGCGATGTCGTTTGCTTCTGAACCTGTGCAGGTCATTATGGCAGTATTCAAAGATGCGTGCATCGTTGCCGTCAACTTTTCAATATAATCGAGAACCCCGTCATGCAGATAGCGTGTATGAGTATTCAGTGTACTTGCTTGACGATAAATCGCTTCTACCACACGTGGGTTGCAATGCCCCACATGTGGCACGTTGTTGTAGCAATCAAGATACTTTCGGCCATCAGTATCCCACAGCCATACGCCCTCACCTTTGACCATATTGATGGGATCGTCATAAAAAGTCGAGACATTTGGCCCCATTAATCTCGCTCTATCAGCAACGAGTTCGGTTATGCTGCGCGTCATAGGACACTCTCCTTATCAATTTTTAAGATATCGACCCTTTGCAGTGCCACGGTAGTAATCGGCAGCAACATCTGGAACTTCATTATCGTCGTAAACCCCCAGCATAATACCTACTCCGCCATCCATTTCTGACATTACTTCGATCGTTTTGTCGTCAATCGTTGTCCGCTGCGACATACGTCGTCCCCAAGCAGCCAATCGATCATACATCATATCGATAACCTCTTGATGTGTGCCTTTGCCACCCAGATCGTTAAATTCCTCCGGGTCTTGTTCGAGGTCAAACAGCATAGGGCGAAACCCACCTTCTGCATGCATGAATTTCCAACGCTTATCCGCAATCATGAATAGACGCGCATCCCTAACGCTGATACCCAATGTTTTAGCCATTTGTTGCTGAGAGTAGTCATATTCAGATATAACGAATTCACGCGGTTGCTCAGTCGTTTGTCCATGAATAATTGGCCACAGCGATTTACCTTCTAGGATATGATCGGGGACATCGCCCACCGCGTGCTCCACGAAGCTAGCAGTCAAATCAATTGCTTCTACCAACGCATCGCTAACGGTTCCGCGCGTCGCATCTGCGTCGCTGGATGGATCATAGATGATCAAGGGTACCTTTACGGATGGCGCATGGAACAGGTCTTTTTCTCCCAACCAGTGATCTCCCAGATAATCACCATGATCAGAGGTTAGTACGATGATGGTATTCTCCATCTTCCTTGAATCCTCTAGATACTTGAACAAGCGCCCCATTTGATCATCACATTGTTTAATCAAACCCATATAGGCTGGGATAACAGTATCACGGACTTCGTCGCGTGAGAACGCCTGACCGATAGAGTTTTCCATGAAAGCTTTGTAAACGGGATGCGGGTCATCGCGTTCCTCTTCAGACCTGATGGCGTCAGGGACATCCGCTGCTGTATACATGTCGTTGTAGGGTGCGGGCACTATATAGGGCCAATGTGGTTTTATATAGCTTAGATGGCATAGCCACGGCTTATCACCCTGTGTCTCGATGAACTTCATCGCCTCTGATGTCAGCCAAGGTGTTTCACTGTCTTCCTCGCGAATATTTGCTGCCCTTTGAGCATATTTCATAAACCAACCAGACGTCATCTGATCGTCGTCGTCGATGCCAGCATTAGCAAAGTCAGCCCAAGGGTTTTCCCCCTCATACCCCTGTGATTTTAGGTAATTATTATATGGCGACTCCTTGTTGTCATAAAACCCATCAGGTCCATAAGCCCATAATCCATCATCGCGCAACCAGACGTCGAAACCAGCTTCTGACACGCGTGCGCCGACCACGCTATCAGGTGCCAAACCTAGACGCTCCATTCCTTCAGCATCCACTTCCATATGGGTCTTACCTATCAACCAACAGTCCATACCTGCCTTGCGTAAGTGATCGCCCAATGTGATTTCACCTACCTTCAGCGGTACATTATTCCACGCGGCTCCGTGTGAACCGACATAACGTCCTGTATAAGTCGACATACGCGATGCACCACAAACTGGTGATTGAACATAGCAGTTAGAAAACCGAACCCCCATCGATGCCAGGCGATCTATATTTGGCGTCTCCAACGTTTTGTGGCCGGCACAAGAAAGATAATCAAACCGCAGTTGGTCGAACATAATGAACAAAATATTCTTGGTCATAGTTTTATAATTCCTTTGGCACACCAGTCGTCAAATTTTGCTAATACTGCATCCGTGAACAACCTATCATTGATATGGCAATCCAACAAATCTGTTGAAATATTTGGTGCGATATGTGTTTTTGCCGAAGTATTAAACGCCTTCAAGCCATCTGGGTTATAACATGGGTTTCCAACACGATCCCACTCTTCAACTCCCTGCAAAGGCAAGAACATATGCACAGGGCCAGTTGCGGCTTGAAGTCGGTCACTGATTTCTTTTGCTAAGTCTGCGCGTTCCTCCGGCGTGGCCAACACACTGTCGATTAGGCGGTTGTGTGCGTGATGTTCTCGATCTGCCAGATGAGGCGGCGGTCCTGAGGCGGCCAAAAAATCAATAATGTCTGTAGCGCCCGGCGCAATCAACTGCGGAGTTCCGTTAATCCCTGCGTTAGTCAATCGATCATCACCAGAACCAACTGCAGACCCGTTCACACCGTTGATGAATTCTTGCAAACAGAAATCCATAACGCAAACAAAGCGTCCCTGCGCCACCAGGGTTTCAAACGCGCGCCCTCCAAGACCAGTAGAATGAAACACCGCAACCTCGAACCCGCGTTTTTCCAACTCGGGCAAAAGGTGCACCATGTATCTCAACGTGGTTTTCCCAAGGCTCGTCATGCCTATCATTGGCTTAGATGCATCAAGCTTACCAACGGCTTTTGCCGCACCATGCACCGCACCCGCTGCTTGTAGTAATGTAGATTTACAAAGAGAGTTAAGGCCGTACAGTCCCCCCGCCCATAAGATCATTTGAACATCAGGCGCGATCCGTTCGGTAGGGATTAGTGGAGAAAAAGCCACCGTAGACACTATGTATTTCGGTACGCCCATTGGCAGCGCATTTACCACGTCTAGCGCCAGATCAGTTCCCATTGTACCTCCAAGAACAATAACACCGTCAATCGTGCCAACTTCGTTCAGATTTGCAGTCAACGTCGACGCACCTAACGCCATCTGTTGAAAGGCTAGGTTTTCATCCTCAAGTGCAATGATAGCAGTGATAGTCGTGTTGGCCGCAGCAGCTATTTCATGCTTCGTGACATTCACGGAAACCGCAGTGTCACCTAGGACAGAAACATCCATAAGATGGGTGCGCGCACCTTGTTCGTGCAATGCATCGGCAAGGAACGACAGCTCGTCTTCTTTCGTGTCATACGTGCCAATAATCAGAATGGTTTTTTGTTCCATCACAACTTGATCCATGCAGTTTTTAGAACTGAATACTTCTCCAATGCGTGCAACGATTTATCCGCACCATTGCCTGATTGTTTAATCCCACCCAGAGGAACTGCATTATTAGCGCCACCATAAGTGTTTACATGCACGACCCCTGCTCGCAGATTGTCGATCATGCGATGCGCGCGCGAAAGATTGCTTGTCCATACTGCGGACGCGAGACCTAGTTCGCTGTCGTTCGCTAAACTCACCGCCTCTTCTTCGCTATCGAAAGGTGTGATTGTCAAAACGGGACCAAACACTTCCTTCTGGAAAATTTCCATATCTGGAGTTACGTCTGTGAACACGGTTGGTTGCATGTAATAACCACCAGTATTCTCTAGGATTCGATGTCCCCCTGAAGCCAAGGTCGCACCTTGCTTTGCAGCGGAGCTTGCAAACGACATGTCCCTAGCAAGTTGTTGTTCACAAGCCACCGCGCCGATATCGTTTTTCATATCCAGCGGATCACCAATTTTCAATCTGATCGACTCTGCAATCATGGCGTCAGTAAATTTGGATAAAACCGAGCGTTCGACCAGCAACCGTGACCCTGCAATGCATACCTGACCAGAATTTCGAAAAATCCCTGCCGCAGATACTTTTGCAGCACCTTGCAAATCCTCGGTATCGGAGAAAATCACATTAGGTGATTTTCCCCCAAGTTCTAAAAATAATCGTTTCATGTTCGAGGCAGCCGCGGCCTGCATCAATGCACGACCTGTTCGGCCTGACCCTGTGAACCCAAGCGCATCAATATCCATGTGATATGCCATTGCTGACCCCGTCTCGGTCCCGTCACCCGTGATGATGTTAAGAACACCATCTGGCAAACCTGCCTCTTGGGCAATAGCGCCAAGTCGCAGTAGGCTGAGTGATGCAATCTCACTAGGTTTTAGAACGATCGAATTACCTACCGCCAATGCAGAGGCAATTTTCCATGCACCAATCATCAACGGGAAGTTCCAAGGCAAAATAGCACCAACAACACCAATGGGCTCGCGTAGGATCATTCCCAAAAAGCCCGGATCACTTGGCGAAACCTCACCATATAATTTATCGATGGCCTCGGCATAGTATCGAAATGTTCCAGCCGCAGATCCAGGCTCTGCCTTTACTGCCATCCCAATTTCAGTACCGTTGTCACGAGCTCCAAGAACCGCCAGCTCCAATGCATGTTCCTGCAGCAGGTCGGCGATCTTTAACATTACCTTTTTACGAAACCCTAATGGAGATCGCGACCAAATACCGCTGTCGAAACTAATACGTGCGGCCTGCACTGCATCGTCAACATCTTGGCTGTTAGCAGTTGAAATTAACGCAAGCTTATGGCCGTTGATCGGTGATGTCGTTACGAACGGTTTTCCACATCCCTCGACCCATTTACCATTGATAAACAGCTTTTGCGCAGGAACTTCTAGGGTCCTGAACTGATCGACATCACTTTGCTGCATGTTTGCTCTTCTCTATTTTATATTCATTCCAAAGGGTTCTTAGATGAAGCAGAATAACCAAAACGATGATACCAACCAGGATCATCGCAATCGGACGTCCATCGACAAAATCATATGGGGTTTTCACCCGCGCCATTGCTGAACGCAATTTAACGTCCATGATGTTACCCAAAACCATTCCCAAAATTATTGGAACAATTGGCAAATTCAGGCGCTTCAGTATCAATCCGAAAACTCCAAATCCAGCGGCCATACCGCAATCGACGAATGAGTTCCTAAGCGAATATACGCCAACAAGACTGAGGATTAAAATCATGACGCCTAACAAGCGTGTTGGGATTTGGATGGCCTTGATCAAAAGGTTTGTAGAAAACAACAAGAAAACAAAAACTATGACATTGATTATGATCAATGCGAGATACAACGCTAATACAAAATCCATCTTGTTTTGGAACAATTGTGGACCCGGTATCACGTTATGCACATAGAACACCGATAACATCATCGCCGTCAACGCTTCGCCAGGAATGCCAAGTGCCAGCAACGGGATCATCGCCGCAGCTGGCACGGCGTTATTTGCACTTTCAGACGCAATCAAACCTTCTGGTGATCCTTTACCGAACTCATCTGGTTTCTTTGAATTTGCGCGAGCGTGAGAGTAGGAAAAGAACTGTGCGGTAAATTCGCCTACACCAGGGATAACGCCCATCAGCACGCCAAACCCTGCGCCAACAGTTGCTACACGTTTGTAAAGCCAGCTTTCCTTCATACCATCAAACAGGCTGCCTGAAATTAGTTCAGAATCGGGCGATTTGTTCTTTTCGGTCAGCAGTAAAAAAGCTTGCGACAAAGCAAACAATCCCAATACGACAACAATCAAGTTCACACCGCCGCGCAACCACGATTGACCAAAGGTAAAGCGTTCAGAGTAGGTAACGGATTCAAAGCCAACTGAGTTTAAAAGAATACCAAACATCGCCAACATACCCGCAGCAAAGATTTGACCACGATGTGCTAACACCACCAATAAGATACCCAAGAATGCCGCAAAGAATATTTCTCGGCTGCCAAAGTATGGCGCAACTTTTGCCAAAACAGGTGCCATTAAAATCAAGCATATAATCGACAAGATCGCGCCAAAGAAAGAGGCCGAATAGGCCAGGGATAAAGCACGGCGCCCCTCTCCACGCTTTGTCATCGGATAGCCGTCATATGTAGTCAACGCATTCACTGCCGTGCCCGGTGTGTTGATCAAGATTGCGGGAATAGACCCCCCATACATTGACGATCCATAGATGCCCAACAACATCGTCAATCCAACAATGGGCTCAAACGAAAAGGTGGCGGGTAGCAAAATCGCGATCGCAATTGCCGGACCTACGCCCGGAATGGCACCAATGATGGCACCTCCAATTGATCCGACAAGCAAAGCGAAAAAGACTTTCCAATCAGCCAGTAGCGTGAATGCAGATAGAAAATCTTCCACGAGAAACCCCCAAGTATTAAAGATATGTCAGCGCGAAACTGCGAACAGCGCCAGGCAAATAGTCATACAGCGCGCCACCAGGTATATTAACCTGCAGCATTGATTTGAAAACCACTACTACTACGACCGCAAATAAGATCAGCATCATCACACTGCGCCAACTTCTAAACCCAACCCGTATGCCAAGAACAACCGCCAGAACGATTGTCATAGGCAAATAGCCATAGTATTTAACGCCATAAATATAGGCCATGAACCAAATCACGTATTCACAGGACTTTGCCCAAAAAGTCATCTCGGCCAATCGGCCATAGATGCGTGGTGACAAGGCAGAGCTGAGCCAGTGTAAGAAAGCAAGACAGGTCATGCCAATCACTGCAATTGTTGGCCACAGTGCTGGCTGTTTTCCAAGTATCAGACCGTCTTTCCAAACTAATTGTGATTTAAGGTTTAACAGCAAGAATAGACTGAACGCCAAAAAGACCAGTGCAAAAACGACATCGCCAGGTCGACGATATCGTTTAAACATTTCTTGCAGTGTCATAAGACGGGTCATAGGTAATTGCGCGACCAGACAGTCGCGCACCTTTTTATTTTAAGATTTCACCAATAGCGCCCATAGTCGCGATGTCTTTGGTAATCTGTGCTTTTACATCGTCTGCGTTCTGCCAGTAAACCAGCGCACCCGTATCAGCGGCAAGTTTCTTTGCAGCATCAGATGCCATTACCTTTTGTGCAACGGCAATGATCTTATCACGTGCATCTTGTGGTACACCTTTTTTCACGAACAAGCCGTTCCAAAGTGCCACATCAAGTTCTGATGCAAGTTCTCCAACAGTTGGTGTGTTTGGTGTCAGCCCGATACGCTCGCCACCTATTGATGCCAAAACCTTGACGCTGTCCAAACAAGGTAAAATCAACTGCAATGTTGTGTTGATGACGTCAACATCACCAGATGCAAGTGTATTACAATCTAGTGCGTCAAATGCTGCATCTGAACCAAAGTTAAAGCCTTTTTCTTTCGCCAGCGCAAAAGTCACTTGTGTTGGAACAAGTGGTGCTCCAAAGTGACCCAAAGCAACGTCATTTGTTTGCGCGTGCTTAGCCAATCCATCGATGTCATCATACGGGGCGTTTTCACCTGCTGCGATAACAAACGGATATGTTAGGAAGTTACCTAAAGGTTCAAAGGGATCAGGGCTTAGTTCTTCAATGCCGATATTTGGGCCTACCACTGGTACTGCGATGATGAATGAACCAATTGTGTAGCCATCAGCCGGAGCATTAGCCACCTCTATAGCACCAGGGAATGGACCGCCGCCGCCGCCTGGTTTATTAACCACCGCCGCTGGTACGCCGTATGTTTTTTGGAATTCGTCCGCGATCATGCGCGTTAGCACGTCTTCCAGGTCACCTGGAGGCCACGGAACAACAAATTCAACTGGCTTCTCTGGATAATCGGCCATCACTGGTGACGCGATTGCTGTAAGCGCTGCAATTACCGCTGCTTTCTTAAAATTCATTATACTCTCCCTATTTTACAATTTTGTTATTCTGTTATTTTGTTATTTTATAGTTGCATTGGAAAAAAATATGAGTCAAGAAAAAAAATTAACATGTTAAGTAGAATGAAATATGAGCAAAGCACTAGTTCTTGATTTTGGTGGCGTCGTAACACGCACACTTTTTGAAACGCACCGTGAAACGGAAGCGGCATTAGGGCTGCCTAAAGGATCGCTGAACTGGCGCGGGCCATTTGCGCCAGAAACAGATGAACTATGGCATAGAATGATCAACAACGAGGTTTCAGAACGGGACTATTGGCTAACACGATCCAAAGAAATTGGTGCGATGATCGGGTGCGATTGGACGAGTATGCAAGAGTTTGTGATTGCAGCACGCTCGGAAAGGCCAATAGAGATCATACGACCAGAGTTTTTGGAAACACTGAACTATGCCAAGCAAAATGGCATTCGTTTGGGGATACTGTCCAACGAACTCGATCTATTTTACGGTGCAGACTTTCGGGAAAGACTGCCTTTTTTGGCAGATTTTGAACAGATTATCGATGCGACTTATACAAAAATTCTAAAACCCGACCCGCGTGCCTATGGCATGATATGTGATGCACTCGATCTATCAGCAGACAAATTTGTATTTGTTGATGATCAGTATCGCAATATAAAAGGCGCCATAGATTTTGGAATGCAAACCGTACATTTTGACGTGCGCAATCCAAGAGACAGTTACGCAGAAGCTATCCAGAAATTAGGAGAATAAGCCATGGTTGATAACAATTTTTTAAAAGAAAATAATGCCAGCCATATGTGGCATCCGATGTCGCATCCTGCGGATAGCTTGGCCAACCGCCCTACAATTATCAAATCGGCAAGGGGCGTGCGTATAACCGACATCGACGGACACGAAGTTATCGACGCTGTTGGTGGCTTGTGGAACATTAACCTTGGGTTTTCTTGCCAGCCTATTAAGGATGCGATTTCTGCGCAGTTAGATCTGTTGCCGTATTATTCAACATTCCGTGGAACGACAAACGACGCAGCCATCGAGTTATCATACGAGCTTCGCCAGTTTTTTGAACCCGATGGGCTGTCACGTGCCTTCTTCACATCTGGTGGGTCGGATAGTGTCGAAATTTCCCTTAGACTGGCCAGGCAATATCATAAAATTCGTGGTGAAATTGGGCGTACGAAATTCTTAAGCCTGAAAAAGGGTTACCATGGAACACATATGGGTGGTGCATCAGTAAACGGAAACGCAAATTTTCGCACGCAGTACGAACCATTGTTGCCTGGATGCTTTCACATCCCTGCCCCGTACACATACCGCAATCCGTTCAACGAAACCGACCCAGCGCGTTTGGCCCAGCTGTGCACAGCAGCATTAGAGGACGAGATCAAGTTCCAAGGCGCTGAAACAATCGCTGCAATGATAATGGAACCAATCTTGGGTGCTGGCGGTGTTATACCGCCGCATGAAAGCTTTATGCCAATGGTCCGTGAAATTTGTACCAAGAACGGTATCTTGCTAATTGCAGACGAGGTGATCACCGCCTTTGGTCGTGCAGGATCATGGTCAGGCTCGCGACACTGGGGTGTGAAGCCAGACTTTATGGCGACAGCTAAAGCCATCACGAATGGGTACTTCCCGTTTGGCGCGGTTATGATCGCCGACCAAGTGGCTGATGTGTTCGAAAATGACACGTCGGGGAAAGCAGCTATTGGTAGTGGTTACACCTATTCAGGTCATCCCGTCGGTGCTGCTGCAGCATTGGCTTGTTTGGCCGAGATGCGCAAACAGAACGTACACCAAAACGCTGCCAAACAAGGCATTAGCTTGTTTGCAGGCCTACAAAAACTTGGTGAGAAATATGATGTAATCGGTGACGTTCGCGGTGGGCATGGATTGATGTGCGCGCTGGAGCTAGTTTCTGATCAGTCCACCAAAGCTACAGTAGATAAGGCCACCATAAAAACCATTCAAGAGGCAACTTATCAGGCGGGTGTTATGGTGCGTGTATCGGGTCCAAACATTATTCTTTCACCACCGCTGATTTTATCAGATGATGAAACTACTAGAATCATAAGTGCGTTGGATGAAGGTCTGTCAACGGCCTAGGCTTTGTCACGGTCTTTGCGTTCGGCATTTATGTCGTCGCGTATGTCGCACAACACCTTAACCAGAGATTCCCACCGTTCTTCGCCAACAATACCGCGCAGATCGCCAAACAGTTCTTGGCTTTCTGGGGCAACTTTGTTCAGGAAAACTGTACCGCTTTTAGTTAAGCGCATCAACGTACGACGACCGTCTTTTTTGTCTTTTAGAACCTCTACATGCCCTTTGGCAGTCAAGGTTCGCAAAATCCTGGTCAGGCTGGGTGCCAGTAGACAAGCTTTGTGCGCAACCGTAGTTGCGTCTGTTGCGCCTTCTTCTGAAATCACCCGCAGTACACGCCACTGTTGTTCTGTGATATCATGGCGCGCCAACATTGGACGAACAGCTTCCATCAATAATTCGCGCACACGCAATAAAGAGATCGGAAGCGATTGGCGCGTTGGCGTGAATTTTGGTGTGTTGGCAGGTTTCATACTGAATAAGTGAAGGTTTTTGGTTTGAAATTCAAGGGGTTTGTAAATCCGACTTGACAGGACGCAATCAATTTAACATGTTAACAAAAAAGGACTTACTATTTGCCACACATGCAAATCCAATATTCGAAGAATTGTGAAGAACATTTCGACATGAATTTATTTTGCCGTACAATCGCGGACGAAATACTGTCATCTGGTCTATACCCATGCGGTGGGTTGCGTGTTCGCGCAACAGCGCAGGATCACGCTGTCATTGCAGATGCGCATCCCCACAATAAATTTATCGACATGGTTTTTCGAATTGGCAAAGGGCGCAGCGATACAGATAAGAAAAAAACGGGTGGGGCCATTCAAGCCACCGCGGAAAAGTTCTTGGGTGAGTTTCTTACTGACGGGCACTTTATGCTGTCGTTAGAAATTGTAGAAATCGATAGTAGCCTGTCTTGGAAAACCAACAGCATCCACAAACGACTTAAAAAACAAGAGGACCAGATATGAGCCTATCTGAAAATATCAAAAAAGCCGAAGGATATTTGGCGCGTTTCAAAAATGATGGGGTTAAAAACCACATTAATGGCAAGGATGTTGCGTCTGCTGAAACCTTTATAACCATTTCGCCGATTGATCTGAAACAATTGGCCAATGTTGGTCGTGGAACGGTCGCGGATATTGATGCTGCTACGAAAGCGGCAAGTACTGCTTTTTCACCATGGTCAGCTATGGACGGCCAAGAGCGTCGTAAAATCTTACACAAAATTGCTGATGGTATTATTGAGCGTGCCGAAGAAATTGCATTCGTCGAGGCAGTTGACACCGGGCAAACCATTCGCTTCATGGCAAAAGCAGCTATTCGCGGTGCTGAAAATTTCCGTTTCTTCGCCGACAAGGCACCGACTGCACGCGACGGGCAAAGCCTGTTTTGCAATGGACAAATGAATGTTACCAGTCGCAAACCGATTGGCCCAGTTGGTGTGATCACACCTTGGAATACACCCTTCATGCTTTCCACATGGAAAATCGCTCCGGCCTTAGCGGCTGGCTGTACCATCGTTCACAAACCTGCCGAATTATCACCGTTGACCGCAAGTATTCTTATGGAGATTGCCAAGAACGCTGGGCTACCTGACGGTGTGTGGAACTCGGTTAATGGATTTGGGGAAGATGTCGGTAAAGCCTTGACCGAACATCCAGATATCAAAGCCATCGCGTTTGTAGGCGAAAGCTCGACTGGGTCTCTGATCCAGAAACAAGGTGCAGATACCTTGAAGCGTTCGCACTTGGAACTTGGCGGCAAAAACCCAGTGATTGTGTTTAAAAATTCTGATCTTGAGCGTGCTGCCGACGCAGCTGTGTTTATGATCTACTCACTTAACGGCGAACGTTGTACATCCTCGTCACGTCTTTTGGTGGAAGAGAATATATACGATGAGTTTACAGCAATTGTTGCAAAGAAAGCAGCTAGCATCAAAGTTGGACATCCTCTCGATCCTGACAGCACGATTGGCCCCCTGATTCATCCAGAGCATTTTGATAAAGTCTGCTCGTACTTCGATATCGCGAAGTCCGAAGGTGCAACTGTTGCAACGGGCGGCGCACCGTTTGATGGACCTGGTGGTGGATGTTACGTACAACCAACACTGTTCACAAACGCAAATAATCAAATGCGTATAGCACAAGAGGAAATCTTTGGCCCAGTACTGACCGCCATTCCCTTCAAAAACGAAGCTGATGCCATCGCCATCGCCAACGATGTTCAATATGGTCTGGCTGGATATCTATGGACAGATGACATCAAACAGGCCATGCGTATATCCGATGCGATGGAGGCTGGCATGATCTGGGTCAACTCTGAGAACACCCGTCACTTGCCCGCCCCATTCGGCGGTGTAAAACAATCCGGTATCGGACGTGATGGTGGCGATTGGAGCTTTGATTTTTACATGGAAACCAAGAACATTGCCTTTGCCACTACCGATCACCGCATTCCAAAACTAGGAGGATAAAGATGCCCCTTCCAGCACCAAACCTATACCCCGATTTCGATACCATCCGTCTAAGCCATGTGAACATGTCTGTGACCGATCTTGCGGCTTCGCGGAAGTTTTACACCGACATTCTGGGACTTCAAATCACGGATGAGGACAATAATCATATCTATTTACGCGCGATGGAAGAACGCGGTCATCATTGTGTAATTCTGCAAAAAGACACCGAGGCAAAGGTCAATATTTTTGGCTTCAAAACCTTTGACGAAAACGACTTGGACAAAGCACACGCATACTTCAGCGGACTTGGCCGCCCAGTTGAATGGGTCGAGCGTGCCTATCAAGGGCGCACATTAATGACATCTGATTGTCACGGCATCCCGATCGAGTTCTATCACAAAATGGATCGCCTTGCGCCGATCCACCAAAAATACAAATTGTACAAAGGTGTGAAACCTTTGCGCATCGATCATTTCAATATGTTCTCACCAAATGTTGATGAAAGCGTTGCGTTCTGGGGCGACTTTGGTTTTCGCACAACCGAATACACCGAAGACGAAGAGACTGGTAAAATTTGGGCAGCTTGGACCCACCGTAAAGGTGGTGTTCATGATATCGCGTTTACAAACGGTCTTGGCCCACGCATGCACCATGTCGCGTTTTGGGTGCCTACTCCGCTGAACATCATTGACTTGTTAGATTTGATGTCGACAACGGGTTATGTATCTAACATTGAACGCGGGCCAGGTCGTCACGGAATATCCAACGCATTCTTCTTATATATCACTGATCCAGATGGTCACCGTATCGAGATTTACTGCTCTGACTACCAAACAGTTGATCCTGACTTGGAACCGATCAAATGGGACTTAACCGATCCTCAGCGACAAACCTTGTGGGGCGCAGCGGCGCCGCGATCTTGGTTTGAAGAAGGATCAGTTTTAGATGGCGTAGAGGCGCGCGACAGCGACCTAAAAGCCAGCCCAATCATTGCACATTAAAGGATAAACTATGACACACATTGCTACGTATAAAGCAGGGAACAATACCTTTTATGGTGCTGTTACAGATGAGGGTATGATTGCACTGTCGCCTGATTTCCCACAGTGGAAAACCATGCGCGATGTCATTGCAGCTGATGGATTAAATGAGTTGATCTCTACGACAGCAGGTCGCGATGTGACACATAAAGATTTCACCTATCTGATCCCCGTGCCTAACCCAGAGAAAATCATCTGTGTTGGCGTCAATTTCCCGGATCGTAATGCCGAATATAAAGATGGCCAAGAAGCCCCACCACATATGTCACTTTTCCCACGTTTTCCTCGGTCTTTCACTGGACACGGCACTTCGTTGGTACGCCCCCCAGAAAGTGAAAAGTTGGACTATGAGGGTGAAATGGTTGTCATCATTGGCAAAGGTGGCCGCCGCATATCAGCAGATGATGCACCAAATCACATCGCCGCATTATCTATCTGTAACGAAGGCACCATCCGCGATTGGGTGCGACATGCAAAGTTCAATGTGACCCAAGGCAAAAACTGGGACAATTCAGGCGCTATCGGCCCATGGCTGGTACCATTCACGGGCGTAGCACAAATTGAAACAGCAGAGCTTACAACGCGCGTAAATGGTGAAGTGCGCCAAAGCGATAACACTTCGCGTATGATGTTCCCAATCCGTGAACAAATCGCCTATATCTCAACTTTCACCACCTTGGTGCCAGGCGATATCATCGTCACGGGAACGCCCACGGGCGCAGGTGCGCGGTTTGATCCACCAAAGTTCCTTAAGCCTGGCGACAAGATAGAAGTTGAAGTCTCTGGCGTGGGTATCCTGAGTAATACAGTTAGAGACGAATTATGATAGTCGATGCTGACATACGAGCAGTAGGAAAAGCATTATTTCAGGCCGAAAATACGGGGCAACAAATCCCTCTGATTTCACAACAGTTCCCTGATATGACAATGGACGACGCGTATCGTATTCAAGATGCCTATTGCCAATTGAAGTCAAATGCGGGGCAATCACGGGTTGGTTGGAAAATTGGCCTAACCTCTAAAACCATGCAACGTGCCTTGAACATCAATATCCCCGACTCTGGGTTATTGTTTGACAGTATGATCTTCCAATCAGGATCAAACGTTCCCGCAGGTCGATTCATTGAGCCACGTGTAGAGGCTGAAATTGCATTTGTGATGAAGCATGATATAGAAGATGCCAGCATAGACAGCATTCGCGCAGCTACCGATTATGTAACACCATCGATAGAAGTACTCGATACACGCGTCGCTCGGGTTGATCCCAAATCAGGCCAACCACGAGTTGTTTTCGATACGATTTCTGATAATGCCGCAAATGCTGGTATTGTTCTTGGTACCGAAAAACATAAGCTTGATAATTTCGACTTGCGATGGGTCGGCGCGATCTTAAAGCGAAACGGCGAGGTCGAGGAAACGGGTCTGGGCGCAGCTGTTTTAGACGACCCTTTACTATCGATGAGCTGGTTGGTCGAAAGATTAATGAAGTACGGGCAAAAAGTTTGCGCAGGTGATATCGTGCTCTCAGGCTCTTTTGTAAAAATCGTCGAAGCACCACCTGGCAGTAAGATCAACGCAGATTTTGGTTCATTCGGAAATGTCTCTGTAAACTTTGAATAGGATAAACATGCCAGCCCCAATCAACAACTTCAAAAAAGCAATCCAATCGGGCAAAGTCCAAATCGGATGTTGGGCAGGCATGGCCGATGCCTACGCCACCGAAATGCTTGGCACCGCTGGGTTTGATTGGATTTTAATCGACGGCGAACATGCTCCAAATGATGTGCGTTCTGTACTGTCCCAACTCCATGCACTCAATGCATCATCCTCCGAAGCCGTTGTTCGTCTACCAGTCGGCAACGAAGCCCTTGTAAAACAGTATTTGGACATCGGCGTGCAAACATTGTTAATCCCAATCGTAGAAAGTGCAGAACAAGCACGCAAAATGGTACTTGCCACAAAATACCCCCCACACGGCAGACGCGGCGTAGGCGCGGCTTTGGCCCGTGCATCTCAATTTTCAGGCATCTCCGATTATGTGAAAACAGCAGACGAACAAGTATGTTTATTACTACAAGTTGAAAACATGGCTGGCATGGACGCATTGGACGAAATCCTCGCAGTTGTTGGCGTCGATGGTGTCTTTATCGGCCCAGCTGATCTGGCTGCTGACATGGGACACCCTGGGCAAACAGCACACCCCATAGTGCGCACAAAGGTATTAGAGGCAATTGCCAAGATCAAAGCTGCAGGCGTTCCTGCTGGTATTTTGTCGACCGAAGACACGTTCAGCAAACAATGCATTGACCTTGGTGTTGAATTCACAGCTGTTGGAATTGATGTTCTGCAATATGTAAATGCTCTTAGAAATTTGGCAGCTACGTTTAAAAAATAATAAGGTTAGACATTTAGTGTGGCGAAAATTTCTGTGATATCGTCCACATCCGTCATCGGGTTTACAACACAAATTCGTAAATGCTTTTTGCCCTGCCACGTTGTTGGCATGCATAAAATTGTACCATCATCGCGGTGCGTGTTCGCCCAATCGTCGATCTCAGTATCACTCATTCGGTTTGGTCGAAACAAGACGACCGACAATTTTGAACAGACTGACACATCAACATAATCCTGGGCGTCTAACCACTCTGATATTTTATGTGCCGTATCCACACAGCGCGCAATCGCATCACCATATGCATCACAACCATATGTCGCCAATGAAAACCACAACGGCAATCCGCGTGTGCGCCGTGAAAGGTGCATCGCATAATCAGTCGGGTTCCAATTATCCTTGTTGATTGGATCAAGGTAAACCGCACGTTGTGCATGGGCTGCAGCCGCCAATGATGGATCACGATAAACTAACGCGCACACATCGTACGGCGCAAACAACCATTTGTGTGGATCAACGATAAAACTGTCTGCACGCTCAATGCCTTTGAACGTTTCTCGGTTTTTCGGACACGCCAAGGCGGCCAATCCATAGGCACCATCAAGGTGTAGCCACAAATCATTCGCCTTTGCAAAGTCCGCCAATGCTTCAATATCATCCACAGCACCTGAATTCGTAGCACCTGCATTTGCAACAATCGCAAACACACGCGTACAATCCACGCCATCCAACGCCGCTATCTGTAAACATCCTTCATTATCGACAGGCAGGATTATTAATTCCACATCCATCACATCTGCAACGGCCTTAATTGAACTGTGTGCTTCAGATGAGGCAAGTATCGCAAGCGGTTGATCTATAGGGCGGGTTTTGCGCTTATGTTGACGTGCGGCATGTAGCGCAGACAGGTTTCCAACTGTGCCACCTGAAACAAATACGCCGCCTGCTGTTGTCGGAAATCCTGCGCAATCGGCCAGCCATGCTATGGCTTGGTTCTCCGCATGAATTGCACCTGACCCTGCCTCCCATGTTCCGCCAAAAATCTCGGCGCTGCCAAGAGCGGCATCGAATGAAAGTGCAGCAGGTGAAGGTGATGCTGGCACATATGCTAAATTAGTTGGATGACTTTGCGTGCGAATGGTCGGAATGATATCTTCAATGAAGATCCTCAAACTCTCTTTGCCGCCAACACCATCCGGTGTAATTGCATGGCCAAACAATGCTTCTAATTCTTGCGCAGATTTAGCACCAAACGCTGGGCTTGGCATCGTTGCAATACGCTCTGTCGTCCAAGCCAAAAGCTTGGCGGTCAAATCCGCGTCATGTGGGAATGGATTGTCCATTAGATAGCCTTTCAAGCCAAGAGAGATCTTAGTCTGCGGGAACTTTCAGAACCAATCCATCCAGGTCAGCACTAGCTATGATCTGGCATGAAAGTCGGCTGGTTTCGTTCCGCTCTACTTCGGTTGCGTCCAGCATCGCATCTTCGAAATCACCAAGCTCGCCGAATTTGGATACCCAACTTTGATCTACAAAAACATGGCAGGTTGCACAGGATAGATTGCCGCCACATTCACCAACAACGCCTGTGACGTTGTTGGCGACAGCGGCTTCCATCATGTTGATGCCATCTGTTACGTTCGCTGAAACTTCTGTGCCATCTGGTAATTTCCAAGTAATGTTCGCCATAATTTTTCCTTAGATATAGTGAATGTAGTAATCGCGTTTCGCCTCTGCGCTTTCGCAAGCCGCAACTTCTTCGATTTCCGCACGTTTGATAAATACGTGGTTGTCGATCAAGCCTTGGCTGATCGCTTCGGACAACGCAGTATCAACTTCTAGATGGTTCAATGCCTCTCCCAAATCAGCGCCTACGCCGACCTTGGTCGATACTTCTTCAAATCCATCACCTGTTTCCATCACCGGCAAGTCGTACCCATTGATCACACCAAGGCGTGCTGCTTGTAGAACTGCAGCAGTTGTTGTATAGGGGTTCGCACTGGCATCAGCCATTCGGTGTTCTATGCGGGCTTTCTTGCCGCCCTCAGACGATACCCGTGTCGTGACGGAACGATGGTCACCCCCCCAGTTTTGCCAATAACCAGACATACTGGCAGGTTGCAGGCGTTCAAACGAACCCACACTCGGTGCCAGAATACCTGCCAATGCTTGGTGATGTTTAATTAACCCAGCGACACAACCTTTTGAAAGGTCACTCATATTCTCTGGGCCACCGCCTGTGCCATTCATTATAGAGTTTTCTCCCTTTGCATCTGCAAATGAAAAATTAACATGCACACCGTTGCCCCCACGTTCCGCGACAGGTTTCGGCATAAACGTCAAAACCACGTCGTATTCCAATGCAACTTCGCGCGCTAACTGTTTGAACAAAAATACATTATCGACGGCCTCTAACGCGTCACCAAAAGTCAAAACAAATTCAAACTGGGACTCGTCATATTCCGTTGTGATCAGTTCTAAGGGAAATCCAGCAGCCTGCGCCGCGGCCCAAATACCATCCGTAAATCCAATCGGGTCATTGTGTGGCCCCGTGCCATAGACAAATGAACCGGGCGTTTCCAAGGGTTGAAGGCTTCCATTCTCGTCATAGACAAATGCATAGGCTTCCAGCTCGATGCCAACCTTAGGGCTTTGCCCTAACCCTTCCCAATCGCTGATCGCTCGCTTTAGCGCCGATCGACCGCATTGCGCCAGCGGTCCGCCGTCAATCGAATAAAACTCACCAACCACAATTTTCTCATCTGGTACCCAGCTGTCGCGAATGTCTTTTGGATCCCATCGCAATTCCATATCGGCCAAACCTTCTAACATCAAGGATCCAGGCGCAGGCAGCAGATCGCGATTGTAAGTAACAGCAAACACCCCTTGGGACATGCGCGTAACGCCACTATCCGCCTTCGAAATTGGCATGTATTTACCACGCGCCAAGTTCAGATGGTCACATGCCATCACCCGTAATCGTTCCATCATGATCCCTCATGTAAGGTTACTTTGATAGGCAGTTTTTTCAATCCACCAATGAAATTGGACCGTAGGAATTCTACGTCTCCGTCAACTTCAATTTTCTTTACGCGCTTTGCGGTTTCTTCAAACAATATCTGAATTTCAAGCCGTGCCAGCCACATTCCCAAACACACATGTGGGCCGCCCTGACCGAATGCCATGTGACGATTAGGTGTTCGCGCCATATCCAATACATATGGATTATCAAACGAACGTTCGTCACGATTTGCGGACACGAACCACAATAGAACTTTATCACCCTTGCGCATGGTTTTACCGTGCATTTCGTAATCTTCGGTTAGAGTACGACGGAAATACATTGTTGGGCTTGCCCATCGAATAACTTCGTCAGCCATTGTCGAAAATATGTCACCACCCTGTTGAAGTTTTTCCAACAAACCAGGTTGTTCAGCTAATGCATGTAATCCTGCAGCGATAGAAAATCGCGTGGTGTCATTGCCCGCTGCAACTAATAAGCAAAAGAAGTTTCCAAATTCGTTCTCTGAAATCTGCTTGCCGTCTTTGTTTGGCGCCAAGATCATATCTAAGATACCTGGTTCGGCACCTTGTGCTGCACGCTTTTCCATCAACTCGCGCGCATACACATACAGGTCTGCCCCCGCAGGTGAGTTAAACGGCATTAGACGGAATTCATCAGTCGTCATTTTATCTAATACGTGTTGAGTATATTCAGGGTCAGTGTTCGATATCAGCTCGTCGCCCTTTGAAACCAACCATTCCAAATCCTCGTTTGGCAAACCAGCAACCTGCCCCAGCATGCGCATCGGCAATTGACGTGCAATTTCTTTGGTAGCGTCAAAGTTACCCATTGGCAAAACACGATCTAACAATTCAACGCAGATTTCACGGATTTGATCTGAAAACTTTTCCATCACAGGTTTCGAAAATGCCTTGGCAACCTTCATGCGGATCTGCGTGTGATCTGGCGCGTCAGTTTCTTGGAATGTGCGGCGTGCTAGGTATTCTTCATAACTTTGGTCTTCCATCCGAATACCTTGTGCAGACGAAAATATCTTAGGAATTTTATTAACCTCTTGGATATCTGCGTAACGTGTGATCGACCAAAATCCTTTGCCGCCCGACCAACCAGTCCAGTGACACGGGTCCTCGTCGCGTAATCGTTTAAACGTGTTAAAAGGTACTCCGTTGGTAAAAGTATCATGGCTTGAAATATCTGCAAAACCGTTATCGTTTGGGTTCCAACTTGTCATTTCGCTATCCAATCTCTGAGGTTGAAAATATTATTAAACATGTTAAATAATACTTTCAAGACAATTTGGAGAAAAAAATGAAAATTGCTATTCTACTAACCAGCAATGACACCTCTGATTTCGCCAAGCGGTTCATCACCGATGATCAAAAGTACATTAATTTATTGAAGCCGCTTCGTCCTGATTGGAAGTTCGATTGTTTCACCGTTTGGCAAGACGATTTTCCTGCTGATAGCTCCGAGTATGATGGTATAATTGTAACTGGCAGCCCAGCTTCAGTAAACAGTGACGAGGCCTGGATAACAAAACTGTTGGACTTGATCCGCGTTATGCACAAGGCCGAGACAAAGATGTTCGGTGGATGTTTTGGACACCAAGCTATCGCAGCCGCATTGGGTGGTAAGGTTGGGTTGAATGAAAAAGGCCGCTGGAGTGTAGGTAAAGAGACTACACATTTCTCACATACACCTGATCACCTAGGCGATGTTCCAAGTGAAATCGAGATGTACTCAATACATAAAGAAGAAGTCACAGTTTTGCCTGATGGTGCAGAACCGATAGGCCGAAACCATTTTTGTAAATATGCGGCCTTCGTCGTGGGCAACCATATTTTAACATCTCAGTATCACCCCGAAATGACAACAAATTTTCTTTTAGGTTTAGTAGATGAAATGCGAGGCGAACTGGACGACTGCCTATTAGATTCTGCCCTATCAGACTTCAAAACGCCGCATGAAGGCAATGAGTTTGCAAAAGTGATTGTGCGATTTTTTGAATAACCAATTGTGAAATCAGTGTTGTCAGACAACAGAGATTAGGTATCAGCTTACTTAATATTATTTCTTTTAAGAAAGAAGCGATTATATGAAGGCGAACCAAGTGTTAATCAATCGAGACTGCCTGAAGAGTTAGATTACAAATTAAAATTTAGTATAGAAACAGATAATTTTTCCCATTTTTATTTCATATCTCTTTTGGTTTTTTATTAAAACCATCAAAATTTAAAAGTTTGGGAGTAAGTGGTGGGCGACCCTGGAATCGAACCAGGCGTGCGTCTCCGCGAGGGAGTTACAGTCCCCTGCCACACCTTGCGGCCTGTCGCCCGTAGATATGTAAACATAGCTAACGAGAGACTGAATAGGCCTACAGTTGAGGTTCGTCAACACCAAAAAACAACAAAGTGAACTTGCAGTGTTTGCTTAAGAAGTGCAAAGAGGAATAAATTGATAAGGACATACCAAATGGCACCAAGATCAAAGAAAAAACCACTTTGGATAGTGGAAAAAGAACGTCAAAAAAGCGCTGGATCAGCTGAAACGGTATGGTTATTTGGCTTACATGCAGTACGAGATGCTTTAGAAAACCCATTGCGAGAACGAATTCGTCTAATGGTAACAAAAAATGCAAGTGATAAACTTTCTTCTTCGATTATAACATCTGGTATAAATGCAGAAATCATTGATCCTCGTAAATTTAATCCGCCGATTGATCCTCAATCAGTTCACCAAGGTGCGGCACTTGAAGTGAAGCCATTAGACTGGGGAAATATGTCAACCGTTTGCGCTCCACGAAACGACAAAAAAGCTAGATTAGTAATATTGGACAGGGTAACTGATCCACATAATGTAGGCGCAATATTACGATCGGCTGAAGTTTTTGGAGCTCGTGCAGTAATTGCCACAGCGCGAAATTCTGCACCAGAAACTGGTGCTTTGGCTAAAACAGCATCAGGCGCCCTCGAGCGACAGCCATATTTGCGCGTAAGAAATCTTGCTACTTCGATTAAATCATTACAAGAAATGGGTTACTATGTTGTTGGACTTGATGGAACGGCTCAAAAAAGCATTGATGACATTGCAGAATTACATCAAAATGCCCCCCTGGCTATAGTACTAGGAGCTGAAGGACCTGGCTTGAGAGAGTTGACCAAACAAACATGTGATGAACTAGTTAAAATTGACTATGCTGCTGAGTTTGGTTCACTTAACGTCTCGAATGCAACTGCTGTTGCACTATACGCAACAAAGCCAAAGTAATTACAAATTGTGTAACTTTATTTCTACGTTTAATTGCCAAGTAAGCTTATTTAAAATACAAAGGCTTGTTAAAAAAAAATAATTTAATAATCTAAAATAAATAATATGGTGACTTAACCAAATGAGCATTAAAATCTTTTATATTAATGAATTTAATAATAGCTCAAGATATATCTTATATGTGAAATCAAAATTTATTTTGAAAGTTATTCTTTGTATTCTAATTGCATTTTTTATTTCAAGCTTTCCAAATAAAGTAATTTCCTCTGATCTTAATACCTCAATTGTTTCCAATAATATATTCCCTGAAAATACTGATATTTTCGAACCAAAGCTACGGCCAACAAATTTATCTTCTAGAAATTTAGATTTAAATTTAATTATTAATTCAAAAAACGATTTAATTTTACCTCCATTAAAACCAAGAAACTTTGATGAAATTGTATCTCAAGCGCATAAATCACATAAAAGTTATGACACAATTTCTTTTAATGGATTTGTTAAGACAAATAAAAAAAATGGTGTCTTAAAATTAAAAACAGATAATCAAAAATTTAATTTTATTAATAAATTTGATTTCAACCATTATGCTCTAGTAGCAACTTTTGGGCCTGACAAATATAGAACTGCATTATTTAGGAAAGCCAATGGGAGTTATCAATCCATTAGGATTAATCAAGAAATAGATGGGTGGAAAATATTAGAGATAAATTTAAAAAACATAAAAATTCAAAAAGGTTTGCAATCAGAAGTAATAAAAATATTAGGTAAATCTCTACAATAAAATAGCAGCGGCTAGTCCTAAAAATGCAAAAAACCCGACTATATCAGTTACTGTAGTTACCAAAGCACTCGAACCTAATGCAGGATCTAAATTAAATTTATCGAGTAACAATGGCACCAAAATTCCAGCTAGTCCTGCCATTAATAAATTCAAAATCATCGCCATAGCCAATACAGCTCCTAACATTGGAAAACCATACCAATAGTACCCAATCAGACCAATAATGATTGCAAAAATTAACCCATTTAACAATCCAACTATTGCTTCACGCCTGATGACCCGCCATGCATTTGCGGATGTTAAATCTTTTGTAGCTAGTGCTCGAACGGCAACAGTTAAAGTTTGCGTTCCAGCATTACCCCCCATAGAAGCTACAATTGGCATTAAAACTGCAAGAGCAACAATAGCTTCAATAGTTGATGAGAATTGAGCAATAACAATTGATGCTAAAATTGATGTTAGTAAATTAAACCCCAACCATGGGAACCTTTGTCTGACAGTAACAAATATAGTATCAGTCAGACTTTCATCTCCAACACCACCAAGTAGCTTAATATCTTCATCAGCTTCATCACCTAAAACCTCCATAGCATCATCCATAGTAATAACACCAACCAAACGGTTTTCGTCATCGACAACTGGGGCAGAGACCATATTATATTGATTAAATGCGTATGCTACGTCTTCTTGAGATTGCGTTACTGGAATTGTTCTAAATTCATCATCAACCAATTCTATCAATGGAATTGACCGTCGCGCACGTAAAAGAGTAGACAATGTAACTTTTCCAATAGGTTTGGACAAAGGATCAACGACAACAACATCATAAAATTGAGCAGGTAAATTTTTACTTTTTCTCAAATTATCAATTGCCTGACCTACGTTCCAATGCGTTGGTGCCATAACTAACTCTCTAGCCATTAACCGACCCGCAGTTCCTTCTGGGTATTTTAATGAATTTAGTACAGCAATTTGGTCAACTGCATCTAATGCTTCGATGATACGGCTTTGTTCATCTTTTTCTAAATCTTCAACTAAATCAACAACATCATCTGTTTCTAAATCTTTTAATACTGACGAAACAACTTCATCTGGCATCTCTTCAATTAGATCACCAGAAAGCCCCTCATCCATTTCTGCAAATACTTCCCCATCCATTTCTTTGCCCCAAAGCTCTATTAGGGCAGATCGACTATTAGGATTTATTTGCTCAAAAAGGTCAGCAATATCAGCAGCATGGTATTCATTTAACAACGCAATCAGACCATGTTTATTTTGAGATTCAATAAACGAAAGAACGTTATCTACTAAAGTAGAATCCATTTCATAGGCGCGATCTGTAAATTCTTTTTCGTTTTCTAGATTCTGATCCATAAAACGCCTCAAGTAATAAAGTGATTTAGATTAAAATTAAACTAAGGATTATTCCTTAAATTCACAACACATCAAATCCATAATGAAATTATCAAATATACTATAGTTTTGGATATCCAATATTTTTTAAAGCTAAAGTTATTTCCTCAAGTATCTTTGGATCATCTATTGTAGCTGGTGCTTTATAAGGATTTCCATCTGCAATTTTAACTATTGTACCTCTTAAAATCTTACCTGAGCGCGTTTTAGGAAGGCGATCCACTATGATTGCTATTTTAAAAGCTGCTACCGGGCCAATTTTTGTTCTTACTAGCTTAATACATTCATTAATAATTTCTTCATTAGACTTTTCAGTATCTACATTTGTACACATAATCCCAATTGGTAATTGCCCCTTAAGTGCATCTGCCGCCCCAATAACAGCACATTCAGCAATGTCGGGATGACTTGCTAAAACTTCTTCCATTTGACCTGAAGACAGTCTGTGTCCAGCAACATTCATTACGTCATCAGTTCGAGCCATGATATATAAATAATCATCATCATCTTTATAACCCGCATCACCTGTTTCATAGTATCCACTAAATGATTTCAGGTATGAGCTTTCATAACGGTGATCAGCATTCCAAATAGTACTAAGTGTGCCGGGTGGAAGTGGTAGTTTTATGGCAATTGCTCCTAAATTTCCATTTGGGAGTTCTTTGCCAAATTCATCAAGTATCTGGATGTTGTATCCAGGCATCGAAACAGTTGGAGAACCTAATTTGATGGGTAATTTTTCAATTCCCCAGGGATTTGATGCAATTGCATAACCAGTTTCTGTTTGCCACCAATGGTCAATTACAGGAATATTCAAATGTAATTTCGCCCACTCAATAGTATCTGGATCTGCACGTTCGCCAGCAAGGAACAAACTCTCAAGGGAGTTTAGATTATATTTTTTTATATATTCTCCTTTTGGATCTACTCTCTTGATTGCTCGAAATGCTGTAGGTGCTGTGAATAATACTTTTATTTTATATTCTTCAATTACTCGCCAAAATGTACCTGGATCTGGAGTGCCTATAGGCTTACCTTCAAATACGACTGTCGTATTTCCATTAAATAATGGAGCATAGCAAATGTAAGAATGCCCCACTATCCAGCCAACATCTGATGCAGCCCAAAATACCTCACCTGGGTTTACATCATAAACGTTCTTCATAGTCCAAGTCAGAGCTACAATATGACCTGCAATAGGCCTTAATACACCTTTAGGCTGACCAGTTGTTCCAGAAGTATAAAGAATATAGGCTGGATCTGATCCATTCATTTTTTCACATTCAGCAGGAATAATTCCATGCTGTGCTTTGACCCAATCTAAATCACGCCCTTCTATTAATTCTGCATGTAATATTTCACGCTGATATATAATACATTTTTCTGGCTTGTGTGTTGCTATATCAATCGCAGCATCAATCAATGGTTTGTAAGCAATTATACCAGATGGTTCAACGCCACATGATCCCGCAAGAATTACTTTTGGGGTACAATCATCAATTCTTGTTGCTAATTCGTTGGCCGCAAAACCTCCAAATACAACTGAGTGAATTGCACCAATTCTTGCGCATGCAAGCATTGCTATAATGGCTTCAGGTATCATCGGCATATAGATTATAATTCTATCACCTTTTTTGACACCTTGGCTTTTTAACAACCCACCTAATTTTGCAGTTTTCTCTTTAAGCTCCAAATATGAAATTTTACTTTTTTTGCCCGTTATTGGGCTGTCATAGATAATAGCAGTTTGCTTACCATTGCCTGCTATTACATGGCGATCAACAGCATTAAAGCAAGTGTTCACTTCTGCATCACTAAACCACTCGTAAAAGGGAGCATTATCATCAAAAAGAGCTTTAGAAGGTGGGGTGATCCAATCAACTTTTTCAGCAGCTTCCATCCAAAATTTTTCTGGGTTTAATTTAGCAGCATCGTATGTGGCTTTATATGACATTTATACTCATTTATCCTGTGTTTTTTGAATAATATCTAGATGTTTAATAGTTTTTTATTCATATTCTTCGGTAAAGATTTTAGAAAAGCTAACCATAGTTTTACTAAGGTCAATCTTCATCCTAGCCTCATAATCACATGGATCAAATGGATCATCAACTGCTAGGACTTCACGTCCAAATAACCAGCTTAATCTTCCAGCATCTAAATTTCCTCTTACAAAAGGATCTTCTCCAAAATTTTCAATTAATGATAACATGAAAACTTCATCAGCTTTTCGATCTACGTTTCTTCTATCAGCATATCTTTCGCGACGGATTATAGGTGTTGGCCCTTTTTTATTAGGCCGCCTGATTGTAAACTGAAAATCAGATCCAGGTAATCTCGATGGAAATCCTCTATGTTTATGCATTTTAGCCCCGTATGATTTTTCTTTTTCAATGCAATGCACAATAAAACAACAATACTAAATGCATTCTGTTGATGGATTACTATTATATTTACTCCAAAAGTTGATTTATCGTCAATATCCTGATGATTAATCAAAGTTAATTATTAGAAAATGAATTTTTTAATTATACCCAGTAAATAGATTTAAGAACCTAACAATAAATCATAAATCATTACTGCTAGGTTAAATGTTTATAAAAAAATTCCAACATAGATAAATTAAATGTTTAATTCAAAATTAAAATTTCTTCGTTAACTAAGTGATTGTAATATTTGGTCCAAACTTGCCTTTGCATCACCATATAACATTCTTGTATTTTCTTTAAAGAATAATGGATTTTCAATTCCTGAGTATCCTGTTCCTTGGCCACGCTTGGATACTATAACAGATTTTGCCTTCCAGCACTCAAGAACTGGCATGCCAGCAATCGGGCTATTTGGATCTTCTTGAGCAGCAGGATTCACAATGTCATTTGAACCAATCACAATTGCAATATCTGTTTCAGGGAAATCATCATTAATCTCATCCATTTCTAGGACAATGTCATAAGGAACTTTTGCCTCTGCCAATAAAACATTCATATGCCCGGGTAATCTGCCCGCTACTGGATGAATCGCAAAACGTACATTTTTTCCTTTATCTCTTAATCTTCTTGTTAGTTCTGAAACAGATTGTTGAGCTTGTGCAACTGCCATTCCATATCCAGGTATAATTACAATTGATCTAGCGTCATTTAATTGAGCCGCAACAGTATTTACATCCGTTGCAATCATCTCACCATCAATTTCCATGGCAGGACCTTTTGAGCCTCCAAATCCACCTAGAATAACAGATATAAATGATCGATTCATTGCTTTGCACATGATGTATGACAAAATAGCGCCAGATGAGCCAACTAAAGCACCTGTTACAATGAGCAAATCGTTACCTAATAGAAAGCCTGTGGCAGCAGCAGCCCATCCAGAGTAACTATTCAACATTGAAACGACTACAGGCATATCAGCACCTCCTATCGCAGCCACCAAATGCGCACCTAATGCGAATGCAATTATCATCATTAAATATAAAGTCCACGATCCAGAATGGTTCATGTACATTAACAACAATATTAAACTGAATATTATTGCTGCGATATTAAGAAGATGCCTGAATGGCAAAACCAAGGCTTTACCATCAATTTTTCCCGCTAATTTTCCATATGCGATGATTGATCCAGTGAATGTAATCGCACCAATAAATACGCCTAGAAATACTTCAACTTCGTGTATTGCAATTTCAGCACCAACTAATCCGTGAGTGCCAAGAATGTCAGAGTTCAAACCTATGAAAACTGCAGCTAATCCTACGAATGAGTGCAATGCCGCAACAAGTTGGGGCATTTCTGTCATTTCAACTCTTTGGGCAACAACCATGCCAATAAAAGCACCTACCCCTAACAATGGTATTAGAAGTACAATAGACCAACCGCCAACAGACCAACCGCCAACTCCTGGGCCAAACATTGTTGCAACTACGGCTAAAGCCATACCAACAATACCATACCAAACAGCTCGTTTTGCTTTTTCTTGATTACTCAAACCACCAAGTGCAAGAATGAATAAAACTGATGCGGCAATATATGTAGCAGTCACAATACCGATACCCATAATTATCCCCCCTAAGATTTCTGAAACATTTGCAACATTCGCCTTGTAACCATGAAGCCACCTACGATGTTAATCATGGCAATAAGTACTGAAATACTAGCCAAAATAGTTATGATGAATCCACTGCTGCCGATCTGGAGCAATGCACCCAAAATTATTATGCCTGAAATAGCATTTGTTATTGCCATCAATGGAGTGTGAAGTGAGTGGCTCACATTCCAGATAACTTGAAAACCAATAAAACAAGATAATACAAAAACAATAAAATGCTGCATAAAAGATGATGGAGCATAAGCTCCAATTAAGAGCATGAGTAATCCCCCAAATACTAGCAATGCTGTTTGTTGCGAGCCAGCTTTCTTTAATTTAAGCGCTTCTAGTGCTAATAACTCTTCAGCTGAAGGTTCTGGAGCCACTGGAGCCTTTGCTGCTATTGCTGCTATTTTTGGAGGTGGTGGTGGAAAAGTGATTTTTCCTTTATGAGATGCAGTAGCACCTCGTATCACATCATCCTTCATATCATGTTTTAGTTTTCCATCCTTATCAGGAGTTAGATCAGACATCATATGTCGAATATTTGTTGAATATAATGTTGATGATTGGGCTGCCATTTGGCTTGGAAAATCAGTATAGCCAACAATTGTAACACCATTTTCTGAAACAATCTTTTTATCCATAACAGTCAAGTCACAATTTCCACCACGCTCAGCAGCCAAATCGACTACTACTGACCCTGGTTTTTGTAGATTGACCATATCTTCGAGCCAGAGCTTTGGGGCGTCTCTTCCAGGTATCAAAGCGGTTGTGATTACGATGTCCATTTCGGGAGCTAGCTCTCGAAATTTGGCAAGCTGTTTCTCTCTAAATTCAGGACTTGATGGAGCAGCATATCCACCAGTTTCTGCACCATCAGATTGTTCCTGCTCAAAGTCCAAGAACACAAACTCTGCCCCCATACTCTCAATTTGTTCTGCTACTTCTGGTCTGACATCAAATGCATAAACCATAGCACCTAGTGAAGTTGCAGCACCAATTGCTGCAAGACCCGCAACGCCAGCACCTACTATTAGAACCTTAGCGGGTGGAACTTTTCCTGCAGCAGTTACTTGTCCAGTAAAAAATCGTCCAAAATTATTTCCAGCTTCCATAACTGATCGATAGCCCGCAATGTTTGCCATCGATGAAAGAGCATCCATTTTCTGAGCACGGCTAATACGAGGCACCATATCCATTGCAATAATATGTGCACCTTTTTTATTTGCAGCCTCTAAAAGTGTGGTATTTTGGCCCGGATAAAAAAACGAAATTAATGTTTGCCCCTTTTTTAATCTCTTTATTTCAATATCTTCTGGCGGACGTACCTTTGCAACAATGTCAACTTCTTTGTACAAAGATGCCGCACTATTTAAAACTTTAACCCCAGCGTTTTTGTAGTCTTTATCAGAAAACCTAGCTGCTTCCCCCGCTCCCTTTTCAATGAAGCATTCATAGCCTAATTTTTGCATCTGAAGAGCCGACTCAGGCGTCATTGCCACTCGGTTTTCACCAAGGAAAATTTCTTTAGGTGTCCCTATGCGCATGACAAACCTCCTTTGTTCAAGCGTCGCCAGAATCAGATTCTGGCAGATTTATACACTATAGGTAAATACATTAGCATCAATAAAAATTAACGCCAGATGTCATCACTAAATAATTAAAGGTTTAGATTACACAAAACTAAATTCCATTTTTTTGGATTTAGTTTTGTGTGATTAATAATACATACTTGAGTATAGCAATAAAAATTTAGGATGAAGATTATAACTGAGACATGATCTCATCAGATACATCCATGTTTGTTGTTACATTTTGTATATCATCATCGTCTTCTAAGTTTTCAATTAATCTCATTATTTTTTCAGCACCACTTAAATCTAATTCAGTCATTGTAGTAGGCTTCCATATTAATTTTGTCGTTTCACTCTCTCCCAATGCCAATTCTAGCGCTTTTGACACATCATTAAGATCAGTTGATGCACAATAGATATCATGCCCATCTTCTGTTGATTCAACATCTTCTGCACCTGCTTCAATTGCATGTTCAAACATTGCATCAACATCGCCAGCTTCTGCGCCGTATACGACTAAGCCTTTTCGTTCGAACATAAATGAAACAGCTCCTGTTTCAGCTAAATTACCACCCGACTTAGTAAACAAGGATCGAACAGAAGATGCTGTTCTATTTTTATTATCAGTCATTGCTTCAACGATAACTGCTACTCCATTGGGGCCATATCCTTCATAACGAATTTCATCATAATTTTCGTCATCGCCTCCAGTCGCTTTTCCGATAGCTCTATCAATTACATCTTTTGGGACTGAATTCGATTTTGCTTCTTTAACTGCCAAACGAAGTCTTGGGTTTTTTTCTGGATCAGGATCCCCCATCTTCGCAGCAACAGTTATTTCCTTGGATAATTTAGAAAATAGCTTTGAACGGAGTTTGTCTTGGCGACCTTTGCGATGTTGGATGTTTGCCCACTTGGAATGGCCTGCCATAATATAAATCCTTTAAAATAATCATTACAATTGCTTCATACAAATAAGGTACATATTTTTCAATACCAAGCAGATCTATTTTAAAAATACATATCAAAAAAATTTAGATATCTAATTTAATGAGTATCTACTCTTGGACGCACTAAAAACATTCCTAGACACATTATTATAAATGCTGCCCAAATAAAACTTGAGTAAGTTTCTTTTAACAAAATCATCGACCAAATAACTCCAAAAAAAGTTACTAAATACGCAACTAGCCCCGCAAACACGGGCCCACCTTTTCCAATAAGCCAAATAAATCCAGCATAAGCAAATCCAGTAGTAAAACCGATTGCTAGAATTGCATAATCTGCTTGTTCAAGTCCGTCTTCCCAAATTGGAATAAATGACCCTTGCGATGCTACAAAAATACCAAGCACAATAGAACCTAACACTGCAGAGCCCAACAAAGTTTCAACCGATGTCATTCCATCTAAGCCGAAATATGCTATAAAATTATCTTCAAGCGCATAACAAAGTGGAGAAAGAATTGCTAATAATACAAATCCAGCCTTTGATTGGTCTGGTAAACTTGCTTCAGGCCCAATTAAAAGAATTATTGCTATAGCACCCATCAAAACACCTAATGCTCGCGTTTTTTGAAAAGTCTCGTGACCTATCAAAATTGCAATAGGCATAATAAAAATTGGAACCATTGCTATTGTTATTGCCATGACACCCGCTGGAAGATGAAAAGCGGCCGTGTAAGTTATTATTCCAGGTAATATTGTTCCAAATGCCATTATCCAACCAAATAAAATCAACCTTTTCTTTGTTAACCTTAAAGCACGTCGTTTTGGTAAAAAAAGGATTAAAGCTACAAATGCCGCAAGGAATACTTGCCAAAACAAGACCCCTAAAACTGGATAGCCAACTGATACGGCAATTTTAATAGCTGGAATTGTTAAACCCCATGTTGCGCCTATCACAACAAGTGGTAAAAATAGCCAAGTCTTACTATTCATACTGGTTCCGATTGTTGCAATCTGCCACCATTACGTATTTGCACAACATTTTTTGCTAAGCCAGTTGCATTATCAGTTTCTACGAATATGCCACACAATGTTGCTTCATCTACTGCTGGCGTAAATCTTTCTTTGTTCATTCCCGTTATAAACCGGCGCAATGGCTCATCTTTTTGCATTCCAATAATACTATTATAATCCCCACACATTCCTGCATCAGATTGATGTGCAGTACCTTTTGGAAGGATCTGAGCATCAGCAGTTGGGATATGAGTATGAGTTCCAACAACTAATGAAGCGCGACCATCCAACCAATGTCCAATCGCAACTTTCTCAGAAGTGGCTTCAGCATGGAAGTCCACAATAACTGCATCAGCCATTCCACCCAATGGAGCATTTTTTAATGCTGTATCTAGTGCCGAAAAGGGATCATCAAATGGCTTTTTCATAAAAACTTGTCCTAAAGCCTGTGCAACTAAAACTTTTTTCCCATTTCGAGCTTTTATGAGACGAAAGCCTTTTCCGGGTGCAGTTTTTGCAAAATTTAAGGGGCGAATAATTCTTGGTTCTTGCTCGCAGAATGTTAACATGTCCCTTTGATCAAAAGCATGATCACCTAAAGTTATACAATCCACCCCAGAATCAATCAAAGCTTTTGCATGACTTGCAGATAAACCCATCCCACCAGTAGCGTTTTCGCCATTTACAACTACAAAATCTAAACGCCATTTTTCTCGCAAGCGATTTAATCGTTCACTTATAGCTTTACGGCCAGAGCGGCCCATGATGTCACCTAGAAATAAAAGTCTCATTTAACCCCGATAACTGCATTGTCTCAAAAGGACAAGATGCCCTGCTCCGTTATTATTTGGTCTAGCTTATAATCTGTTGGCTCACTTGGCACCGCCAAGACTTCTTGAGAACTATACGCAAAACCAACAGCAGTAATTTCTTTTAATTTTGTAATTTCTTCAAAAGAGCGATCATAGAAACCACCCCCATATCCTAATCGATATCCATTCATATCAAACGCTGCCAATGGTGTGATTATTATATCAGGTATAAGTCGATTACTTTTTTCAGGAATAAGCGCACCAAAAGCACCAGAAACCATTTTTGTTTCAGGTGTCCATTCAAAAAATTTAAGTGGTGTGCCATCCTTCACAACAACCGGAACACAAATTTTATGACCACGCTTTGAAATTTTTGTCATTGCAGGTAGAGGACTTATTTCAGTCCGTATTGGCATGTACGCTGCAATGACAAGATTAGAATCTTGTGTTTTTAAATAATTATACAGTTGAGCATTAGCTTTATTATCATGCCCAGCCACGTGAGCTTCTGCTCTCGCCTTAAATGCTGCTTTTCTGCAAAGGGATTTTAGATTCTGTATATTTTTCATTTTTATATTTCATTCATCAGCAATGCTTAAACCAACTAATAGGCGGCGGGCCCACATCAGAACGCGATATCATTGCAATCGCATTCAACGCAGCGGTGGAAGGGGTTAATTTCCCGGAGCCTGTGTAATACAGGTGGGTACCGGATATGATATACCAGGGTAAGTCACAGAGCCAGTTCCCTCAAGAAAGCTTATCGGCCACTGAAATTGAGCTTCTCACAAGAAGGGCAGAACCCGCCTGAGATTTTCTTAATGAGTTTTATTCAAATTTTCAAGTAGTCAAAGTCAATCTTTGGAAACTATTTACGAGCGTTTGCCCGAGCGGAAGCTGCAGCTGAACGAATTTCTTCAGCTATTTCATCTGCTTCTTCAGGATCAAAATCTAAAGGTACTTCTATTCCCTTTGCCTCAACAAATAATCGAACCATTCCTTCACTGGTTGGACCAATTTGCAAATTAGCTTCCATTTCAACTTCTGAATTAATTCCCATGATTTAATACCATATCTGTTTCTATCTGTTTTTTTTCTTGGCTATCAAGAGAAAGTACTAAATTCAAGTATGATCGGACTTGCCAGACATGAATGCATAAGTTAAATGACGCCCAGTGCCGGCGTAGCTCAGTAGGTTAGAGCGCTTGATTGTGGATCAAGAGGCCCCCCGTTCGAGCCGGGGCGCTGGTACCATTTAAATTCAGCAAAGAATTTAATCAAAAATCAGTCGGTGCTCCGCCTTCAGATTTTCTTTTCTCTACAAAACTTTTTAGTTCTTCTTTTATTGCGTCATCCATTGGAGGAGCTACAAAATCTTTTATAATTTGTTTATACATTTTATGAGCTCTTTGTGCAGTCCAAGTCCCACCATTTAATTCCCAAGCCTCATAATTCGTCCAGTCAGATATTAATGGAGTGTAAAAAGCGTCTTCATATCTTTCCTGAGTATGTTTGGCAGAGAAATAATTTGCTCCAGGTAAATACCCAACCTCTTTTACAGCACTAATCGCTATATCTTCTGGGCTTGTATTACATAAAGATGGTTCCATATATCTTTGTATATGCTGCAGTATTTCACAATCCATAATGAACTTTTCTGGACTTGCAATCAATCCTCCCTCAAGCCATCCAGCTGCGTGATAAACAAGATTAGTTCCAGATTGGACGGCTGCCCACAAAGAATTAGATGTTTCCCAGATAGCCTGGCCATCTGGTACATTAGCAGTACAAACACCAGATGATCTCATCGGCAGACCATAATATCTAGCCATTTGTCCAGTCATCTGAGTAGCGCGCATATATTCTGGAGTACCAAATGCAGGCGCACCTGATTTCATATCAACGTTTGAGGTGAATGTACCAATCATTGAGGGACAACCTTTACGTATCATTTGGATCATAACGATTGCGGCCAAGCCTTCAGCCAAAGACAATGTAACCGCACCAGACATTGTAACTGGAGCCATGGCACCTGCTAAAGTAAATGGCGTCACAACAATAGGTTGGCCTCGCTTAGCTAAACGAATCGTACCATCTAACATTGGGAAATCATGCTTTAGAGGAGAAACAGAATTAATATTAGTATACATTCTAGGTTTTTCTTCAAATTCTTCGTGTGTAAGTCCACCAGCTATTCTAACCATCTCCATGACATCTTCGACACGTTCTTTTCCTAAAGAATAGGCATGTACGACTTTGTCAGTTAGAACTAATTTCTCATATAAACAATCAAGGTGTCTTACCGATGCGTGAATATCAATAGGTTCAACTGGATATCCACCAGCTACATGAATACAGTTAAAAAACTGTGTAAGCTTCATAAAATCTCTAAAACCCTCAAAATCTCCTGCTCGTTTTCCACGTTCCAAATCCCACATATTAGGAGGAGATGATACATTTACAAACGCCATTTTTGTTCCACCAAGTGTGATTTTTCGTTCAGGATTACGTGGAGTTATGGTGAATTCTTGAGGCACATAAGAGAGCATTTCTGCTAGAAGATCACGACCGATACGAACATTCTCCCCATTTACTTTTGCACCACCTTTTTTTAAAATTTTCAGCGCTTCTGGGTTCATAAATTCAATTCCAATATTTTCCAATATCTCCAAAACACCTTCATGAATATTCTGAATGCCGTCCTCACAAAGAGGTTCTATTGGATTATCAGTATTGACAACTTGTCGCCAAGGCATCTGGCTGATCGATGAACTTGAAGTGCGTTGATTTCCTGCTCTTCCACCTGATCTTTTTCGCTTTAATGTCATATTACTCCCCCACAATATCCAAAGAATGCGATATAATACTTAGCAAGCTTATCCATTTACGACAAAAAAGTCGGTCTTGTATCTTTTTACAATATTTCAGGAAGCCCTAATATATCGTCCAAAACGACATCTGCTAAACCTGATATTTGATCAATATTAGCAGGCCCAGACAAGACGCCAACATTCAAACCTACTCCAGCATTACGACCAGCATTCAAATCGTGCGTACTATCTCCAACCATAGCTATTTCATTTGGTTTCAATCCAAATGCATCACAGAAGCCTAAAATTGTATCGCCAGATGGCTTAGGTTTGAAGCCACTATCACATCCGATAACTTCATCAAATAAATGCAAACAAGAAAGTTTTTCCAATTGTATCAATGTCGGAGCTTCTGCAGCATTAGTGATTACACTCAAAAAATATCCTTTTTTCTTCAAATCTGACATAAAAACTTCAAGATTACAGAGTGCAATAGGCTCTAAATCATTAAATGCAATCTCACTTTTTTGCATTATATCTTCAACAATCAAATCAGGAAAAGCTTTCTTCCATACGTCGATCACATCATTAGTTGTACCATTTACAAAAACAGAGCCTCCAACGAATTTTTCCAAAGCTAAATTGAAACCCGCTTCTTCTGCTAAAACTAATTGTTTATCAATTTGATTAGGGAATATGCTTTCAATTAATGAGATTAATCCTTTTGACCAGCTAGCTTCAAAATCAATTAACGTCCCGTCTTTATCAAAAGCTATTCCTTTTATTTTATCCATGTCACGTCCAATTAGGTAAATTTCCACCGGGTAAAAACTGCCTGGCTAAGAATGGTTCATTAAAATCAAAACACTTTGTTTCACAAAAATCTTGAACCCATGCGTCATCCATAAGTATAAAATCAAGCACAGAGCCCAAAAATACTAAATCTTTTGCTCCAGCCTTAACATCACTTATATCTGCACCCGAACTGCTTAAAAATATTCCAAATAGTTCATGATCAGCTGCTAACCAATCTATTGCTTTTATTGCTAGGATTTCAGCTGATGCTGGATTAGAAACCATAAACTTCCCTATCTTTATCATTAAATTATTATTGAATTTAAAAAATTATTTAAGCAAAACCATAAACTTATATGAAAAAATTTATGCGACATCCCGCCACTAGGTCAACTTGTCACTTTTTAATTTTGACTTCAATAAATTATTTGTAATGTATGGAACTAGATGCATCTCAACAAGATAGGTTAGTCAAACCAGCTTTACTACGTGGTTGGAAACGTAAGTGCCCAAACTGTGGATCTGGACCTATGATGGATGGATATTTAGCAGTTAGAGACGAATGTGCAGTTTGCTCTCAAGAGCTATATCATCAAAGAGCAGATGATGGTCCAGCATATATTACAATATTAATCTCTGGCCATATTCTAGCACCATTAATGTTGGTTATTTTTGAATGGTACCGTCCAGACCCTTTACTTTTAGCTGTTAGTTTCATTCTGATTTTTATCACAATTGCTCTATTTTTGTTACCACGAGTCAAAGGCGCTTTCATTGGTTTGCAATGGGCCAAAAGAATGCATGGGTTTTGATTAATTCAATCGCTAGAACGGCATTGGATGTTTTTTGTGAACCATTTCAATGTCTCGCAAACAATCCTCAGATAAATTCACATTTACGGAAGCAAGTGCATTAGACAATTGATCATTTGTTCGAGCTCCAAATATTGCTGAAGCCATGAAAGGTCGTGTTCTGCACCATGCTAAAGCCATTTGGCAGGTGTCTAAATCATACTTATCTGCAATTTCAATGTATGCACGAGTTGCTGCATCAATCTTTGGAGTCATTCTACCTGATAATCCATTTACAATAGAACCTCTTGAGCCTTTTGGTATGGCACCATCTAAATATTTACCTGATAGTATACCCGTAGCTAATGGTGAAAATGATAATAATCCAACATTCTCATTATGACTAAGTTCAGCTAAGTCAGTATCAAAAATTCTGCACATCAAGCTATATTCATTTTGTATACTCGCCATGCGAGGTAAGTCTTTATCTTCTGAAATACGTAACCATTGTGCAGTTCCCCAAGCACTTTCGTTTGATAATCCGAAAGCACGCACTTTACCTTCTTTTTTGAGTATATCGCAGGCTTCAAGAACCTCATTCATATGATCTAAAACAAGATTTTTATCTTGCTTTGTTGGGTCAAAACGCCAATTCTGGCGGAAGTGGTAAGAACCTCGATTTGGCCAATGAAGTTGATATAAATCAATATAATCAGTTTTTAATGACTTCAATGACGCATTGATTGCAGTGAATAGTGACTTATTAGTAATGCCTTCACCATTACGGATGTGTTTTGGGCCATTTCCTGCAATTTTTGTTGCAATGATTAATTCATCTCTGACATTTGATCTACTGAGCCACTCACCTAAAATTCGTTCACTTTCACCTTGTGTAACACCACTAATTGGATTCACTGGATACAACTCTGCAGTGTCTATAAAGTTTATACCTGCATCTATTGATTTTTCAATTTGGTAGAAAGCATCATCTGCTGAATTTTGTGTGCCCCAAGTCATAGTACCCAAACAAAGTTCACTCACAACCAAATCTGTTTGGCCTAACTTATTGTATTTCATTTTATTTCCTCAATTTGAACAGATCATTACTTATTTCTCAAAAGTGTCAATAATATCAGAAGTAAAGTTCATAATAACTATAAGTTATTGGTTTAGTTATCAGAAAATTAAATATTTTTAATTGGTAATTCAGATAGATATAAATTGCTTTCAGTTTTCTATTTGCGTACTTAATTCTGTAGCGAATCTAAGGAGCTTGATATGTTTAAATCTTTTCAATTACCTCAAATTAATTTTGACTCTCATGACGCCGCAAATAGCGACTACGGAGACCTGCCAAATTGGGATTTGAAAGATCTTTATCCATCGCCAGATGGAGATGAAATCACAAAAGATTTAAAATCTCTTCAAAATAATTGTAATAGTTTCGCTTCTGACTATCAGGGCCAACTAGATGGCCTCACAGCTGAAGGTCTTTTAAACTGTATTGAACGCTATGAAGACATCCAAAATGTTGCTGGACGTATAATGTCATATGCAGGGTTAAGTTACTATCAAGATACAAGTGACGCCAATCGTAGTAAATTTATGGCAGATATGCAGTCAAAAATCACAGATTTTACAACACCTTTGGTTTTTTTCAGTTTAGAAATAAATAGTATAAGTGATGACCAAATACATAGCCTATTGAACTCAAACCTTAAATTATCTCGCTATAAACCAGTAATTGATAATTTACGTAAAATGAAACCGCATCAATTATCAGATGAATTGGAACAATTTTTACATGATCAATCAGTTGTTGGAGCTGCCGCATGGAACCGTTTATTCGACGAAACAATGGCTTCTCTGCAGTTTAATGTAGATGATGAAGTGTTAAACTTAGAGGCTACACTTAATTTACTTTCTGATACAAATCGCGAAATAAGGGAAAAAGGAACACGTGCATTAATCACAGTTTTTAGAGAAAATATTTCATTATTTTCTAGAATAACCAACACGTTAGCAAAAGATAAAGAAGTTGAAGACCGGTGGCGTAAAATGCCTACACCACAATTTAGCCGCCACCTTGCAAATCAAGTAGAGCCTGAAGTTGTAGAAGCACTCCGTGATGCAGTCGTTGCTGCATATCCAAAAATTTCACACCGCTATTATGCTTTAAAAGCAAAATGGTTGGGCTTAGATACATTGGAGGTATGGGACAGGAATGCTCCGCTAGATAGTGACAACAGTTCAGATATTCAGTGGGAAGATGCAAAAAAAATTGTTTTAGATGCATATGCAGATTTTTCACCAAAAATGGCAGATATAGCTGAACCATTCTTTACTAAGGGATGGATTGATGCAGGAGTAAAACCTGGCAAAGCACCCGGTGCTTTTGCCCATCCAACAGTAACTAATGTACATCCATATGTAATGTTGAATTATATGGGAAAACAACGAGATGTTATGACTTTAGCACATGAACTTGGTCACGGAGTACATCAAGTTTTAGCAGCATCTCAAGGTGAACTTCTTTCATCAACACCACTAACTTTAGCTGAAACAGCCTCGGTTTTTGGAGAAATGTTAACATTCAGAAAAATGTTAGAAAATACTACAGATCCAGTTAAGCGAAAACACCTGCTAGCAAATAAAGTTGAAGACATGATCAATACTGTTGTTCGTCAAATTGCTTTTTATGACTTCGAATGCAAACTCCATGCAGCAAGAGTTAATGGAGAATTAACACCAGACCAAATCAATGAAATTTGGATGTCAATACAAGGTGAAAGCTTAGGCCCAGTATTTAATTTTGTTGAAGGCTATGAAACTTTCTGGACATACATCCCACATTTTATCCATTCACCTTTTTATGTGTATGCATACGCATTTGGAGATGGATTAGTAAATGCTTTGTATGCAGTATATGAGGAAGGAGATACCAACTTCCAAGATAAATATTTTGACATGCTTTCTGCTGGTGGTTCAATGCATCATAAAGAGTTACTCGCACCTTTTGGATTAGATGCAAGTGATCCTAAGTTTTGGGACAAGGGCTTAAGCTTAATAAGTTCTATGATTGA